>Ga0099364_10001626_pt1 | contig 36656 bp, 35 predicted proteins | sample TergutTh196P3_FD_73070 | JGI IMG/M metagenome (GOLD analysis project Ga0099364, IMG submission 73070) | Microcerotermes parvus P3 segment gut microbial communities from Pointe-Noire, Republic of the Congo - Th196 P3 | ecosystem: Host-associated > Arthropoda: Insects > Digestive system > Gut ... | reverse complement strand
GGCAGTGAAGTCGCCTTGATGACAACCACAGAGGGCGGCCCTTCCACGGTCACGGCATCCAGCTCAAATTTTCCGCATTTCAGCTTTTGGTCTTTGCCGTTGCCCGTCCAGTTCTTGCGTTTGATGGATGCCTGAATGGTAAACCCGGAATCCGAGGCAGCCGCTTCAACCGCTTTCTGCAGCCACTTTTCCAGCCATAGACCCTCACGGTCGTGCAGGCGTATTTGCAAATCGTCCGTTTCGCCGTCCTCATTGTCAGTGTAGGTTATGGAAATCAGATATTTTTTTATGGATTTGGTGATATCCACGCCCTTGAAGCGTACCGATATATCCGTCCGTCTGGCAAGATTTTTATTACTCATCATCCACCTGCTTCCAAGGCGGGGCTTCATCGGTGATATCGTCAGGGACTTCGGGCAGGGTAAGGACAATCCCTGCCGGGAATGTGTAATAGCCTAAATACTGCTGATTTGCGTTCATCAGTTTGTCTGTGTGGGCGGTATCGCCAAGCTTGGTGTGGGCAATCAAATCCCACATATCGCCTTGGGTGGTGGTGTATGTTCTGGCCATCGGTATGTCCTCCTTTGCCGTTTTTTGGCATAGCAAAAACCGCCCCCGGTTGGAGACGGTTTTTGCTTGTTGCGGTTTGTCGGAAACCGTGTTATACTGCACTTGCTGGCTTGCCAGCAACGCAAGGGAGAACCAACGGACGTTGGGCGGTTAGTCCCCCGAAAGGGGGTGTGCCTATGAGGAAATTCGTTCGATATGCTATTGCCATTTCACTGGTGATTTACATATTCGTTCGCTTAACCCCGGTAGCACAATAGCCGTCCCCCCGGTCAAGTTGTGACGGCTATATGCTTAACCACTGAACATCGGGGCTAACCGTCTGGCGGCCAACTCCCTTGCACTTATTATACCCCTATCGCCCGGGGATGTCAATACTCTGTGCGGGCTTTTTCCAAAAGGTAGTTTTCCATCATATCCCTGAACCGTTCCTGCATATCCTCCCCGGCTTGCTGTAACACGTCCATCAAAGCCTCATTGTTTGCGGCAACCTCGGCGGGGATGTTAATTTGCAGACTAAAGGTGGGCGACCCACCGCCTGAATTGCCGCTGGGAGCCGGACTTGGTCCCGAAATCGCATCTAAAGTGCTTGGGTTTGCACGCATAGCCGACACAGCGGCCATAAATTGCGGGGCAATGGCTACAATCTGTGTTTCTTTGTAGCGTTCAATGTCCTTCATGCCCTGTGCTTCTTGCGCAGTCAGAACACGTTCGCCTTTGTGCAGCTCGGCTATATAACCATCAAAGGGGACGTAATCAAGCCCTCCGGCGTGGGAACCGGCTGGCTTCACTGGACTATACACACCCACCCCGGGAGACTTACCCCCCATAGCATCAGTGGCAGCGTTGGCAAGCTGCCCATATGCTGTTGATACTCTTGCTAAGGTGTTGGGGTCGTTGGCGGCCTCAATGAATCCGTCAATGGTGCTTTTTCCGGCTTCAGCGGCCAAATCGCCCATGTCCATGTTTTCTACGGCGGCTTCAAGTTCTTTTTGGATGTCACCCAATTTTTTCCCAAACTCGGATTCCATTTGAGCCAAACTGTCAGCAACCGTTTTTTCTTCCTCTTGCACTTTTTGGGACAGTTTAACCGTTTCCTCTATGGCGACCGAATTGCCCTCTTTTACAGCAGCCGCTAAACCGGCGGCAAGGTTCACACTGTTGGCACTGCCATCCAAGCCGTCAAGCAATTCGTCCAGACCTTTGATTTCACTGGATGCTTCTCTCAGGGCTTCAAGGTTTTTGTCGTAATCCCCCCAGTATTTGAGCTGGCTTTCAAGAGCCTTGTTGATTTCACCGATGCTCTTAGGAACAACCTCGGCGGCTTCATCCCAAAGGCTGTATTGACCTTGTACGCTGGTGAGGGCGGCTTCATACGCTTCTTTATAGGCGGTGGCAAGAGCTTGTATTTCAGCCTTTGCCGTACCCATGACAGCAGTCATATTCTCAAACCCGGCGTATGTTTTATCAATTTCCGCCATTTCACTGCTCAACCGCTCTATGGCATCGGCATTGTCCTTGGCAGCGGCAGCAGCCTCTTTGTGAATTTCCTCTGCCGCTTCAAATTCTATCAGAGCCTTGGTGTAGTCCCTATAATAAGTCCCGCCAAGCATACCACCAGCGTCTTCCCAGATTTGTTCCTCACGCTGTTTGATAAGCCCCATTTTTGCAAGGGCATCTTCTGCCTGTTTGTCCAACCCGCTTTGTTCATCAACGTAACTCTTGTGTTCACCTTTTATTGCGTCTCTCTTTATACGGGCGGCTTCCGCTTCTGTCAAGGCATTGACAGCTTTCGTTTTTTATTGAATTTATCGGCATCCTCGTCATAGACAAGGCCAAGCTCAGGCATTTTTTCATTGAGCAGTTCAACAATGGCAAGAAGCTCCTCTTTTGACCCCACCGCTTTCCCTTCGGCATCAACCAATTTGTCAAGCCTGTTGGTAAGGCTTAAAATGCTTTGTCCTTCTGCTTCTGCCCCGGCTACCAACTCCCGCTGGGCTTCTTTGAACGCCTCATAGGCTTCCATGCTCTCACGGTGAGCCTCGGCAGCCTCCTCGGCGGTCTGTTTGTTGTTTTCGTAGGCTTCAGTGGCATTATCCAGCTCCTTTTTCAAAAGCTGGGCTTCTGCCGTGGTTTCAGCCATAGGCCCTTGAATGGAATTATACCGCTCCTCCAAGGCTTTCATTTGATGGTATTGTTCTTGGGATGCCGCCGAGAGCTGTTTCATTTCCATGTACTCGGCTACATTCTCTTTGCCTACTCTGCGTTCAAACGCCCTGCGTTCCTCGGCTTCCCGTAGTGCTTCAATTCCGACAACCAGCCCTGTAACCGCAGCAGTGGCACCGAGAATAATATTAACGCCCGGAATTGCGGCTTTCATAGCTGTACTCGCTATCGTGGCAACCTTTGCTGCCGCTGTGTACCCGACCAGTAGAGCCGTTGTTCCTCCAAGAACAATCCCGAATGTGCTAAAAGCCTTGACCAATTCCGGGTTTTCCTCTACAAATGCCGTCATGTTGTTCAATACATCCGTACCGGCACTATACAAATCCTTCAAGGCGGGGGTGTAATTGTCCCCTATGGCAACCTTCAAATCTTGGTACGAGTTTTTCAGAAGCTGTAACTGACTTTCGGTGGTACTGTACCGTAACTCAGCTTCTTTGGTCAGGGCGGTGTTTTCAGCCCATGCGGCGTTGCCCAGCTCAATAGAATTGCGGAACAAATCTCCCGATCCGGCAGCCCTACGCATGGCATCCGATAGGCGTATCTCTGTCATTCCAAGCTCTTCCAACAACACAACCGTACTCTTGCCGTGCCGCTCTGCATCTGCCAACCCTTGGGTAAACGACACCATAGCCCCGGCGGCATCCCTCCCCCACGCCGTGGCAAATTCTTGGGCAGACATTCCGGCAATCCGGGAAAAGTCGGCTAGATTATCGTTCCCGGTTTCCACTGCAATGGTGATTTGGTTTATTGCCTTGCTGAACGCTGTGCCGCCAGCCTGAGCTTCGAGGCCGACAGAAGAAAGGCTCCCGGCCAGTCCCAGAATATCCGCCTCAGACATACCCGCCTGTTTTCCGGCAGCGGCAAGCCGCAACCCCATGGCCGCAATATCTTTTTCGGTTGTGGCTAAATTGTTGCCCAAATCGACCACAGTAGAGCCGAGCCTGTCAAAATCTCCTTGTGACATTTGGGTGATGTTGGCGAATTTAGCAAACGTCTGTGCGGCATCTTCTCCGGTCAAATTGGTTGCAACACCCAAATCCGCCATCGTCCGGGTAAACCCGACCAAGTTTTCTTTGGCAATCCCAAGCTGTCCGGCGTTTTCCGTAATCCCCGCTAACTCTGTAGCGGCCATAGGGATTTCTTTCGACAAAGCTCTGATTGCCGCTGACATAGCACCCAGTTCGGCACTGGTCAAATCGGTGGTCTTTTCAACACCGGTTAAAGCGGATTCATACTCCATGGCAGCATTTGCACATTCCATAAAGCTGTCTTTGATTTTCTTCAGGGCAAGAGCAATCCCCGCCGCCGTAAGTGCTTGGCCCGCCGACAAAAACGCCTGATTTGCCGTTACACCGTATTCCTCGGTACTCTCAGCGGCTTCCCTTTGGGCTTGATGCACCGCTTTGATTTGGTCTGCCTTGATGCCCTCTATTTTTTCACCGAGCTTTGCACTGGATTCGGCAAGCCTATCCGTATCAACTCCAGCCTCGGTCAAGACCGATCCCATCTGATTGAGCTTTTGTTTATGGGTGGTCAGGGCATCGCTGGTTTTGTCGATTTGCTGTTGCTTTGTCAAAAGCTGATTTTCCAACCTTGAAGAAAAAACCTCGGTTTCAGCCATCTCTTTTTTGATGTTGTCATACTGCTGTTTCAGGACTTCAAGTTTTTTCCCTGTGTTCTCAACTACACCCTGCTGTTTTTCGTATGAGGATATGTCGGCTTGGACTTTAGAGAGGGCTTGAATTTCACTCTGCATACTGGCAAGGTGCTATTGTGCCTTGGTGAAAGTCGCCGTATAACTGCTCCCAAGCTGTGCTTGCAGAGAAAACAGCATATCGTACTCTTTTCTGGTTTGCATGATGCCCTCCTTTGAAAGTTATTAAAAAAAACCTCTTGACAAGTGCGTATAATATGCGTATAATTAGTTTCAAGAGGTGGGGGTTATGAAACGGAGAGATTTGGTCAAAAAGCTAACGGACAATGGGTGGTGGAAATTGAGGGACGTGGGTCCTCACACAATTTACACCAACGGGAAAGAAACTGAGCCAATCCCAAGACATAGGGAAATTAGCGAAAACCTCTCAAAATCAATCATCAAGAGGCATGGGTTGAAATAGCCCTTGCCCTTTGGTTGCCGAAAGGAGAAATCACTATGAAAAAGGCGTATCCTATAGTTTTAATGCCGGATGATTTTGGCTATTTTGTCACAATCCCCGACATTGAACGCAATACACAGGGGCAAGATATGGCAGAAGCAATCTATATGGCACGTGAAGCCTTGGGGGCATGGGGAATTTGCGAACAAGAAGCGGGGCGTGTCGTTCCCGAACCCTCGAAAGAAGCCCCGCCTCACAAAGAGGGGGAATTGGTGTCATGGGTTGACATTGATTTTGACGAATACAGACGTATGACGGATATGACCGCCGAACGCACAAACGTTACCTTGCCACGCTATCTCAAACGCCGTGCGGAGGCGGAAGGGTTTAATTTTTCGCAAGAATTGCAGGAGCGATTGAAAGAACGCCTTAATGTGCAATAACCAACAGGCAAGCCAAAACCGCCCCCGCTTCGTGCTGAGGGCGGTTCATTTTTTCAACGCCCGCTGTTCCTGAATCGCATTGCTGTCCCCAATCCATCCCCGCAACTGCGAAAGGGGCAGAGACAGCCAATAGTTGGCAGGGGTCTTGTTCACTTGTGACAGAATAAGGCATTGCCGCCGGAGCCACGACCCGCCATCGCCTAGTTTCACTCCGATGCCAGTAAAAAAGATTTCGCCCTGCTTTTGATCCTCTTGTAATCCTTTTGCCGCATGAGTTCAAATGCGTCTGGGCCAATCTCCTGTGTACAGCACTTGGCGGCCATGCGGATTAGATATTCGCTGCTGAACTCTTCGGCAATCACCACAACCCCGGTGATTTTCTCGACTTCCCGTTCAATCGCAAGGGCATCGGCTCCACTCAGACCGTCCCAGTCAAACCGAAGCTCAGTATACTCTTGACCGTCATAGATAAAGGGCTTTTTGAATTTGTGGGTGTATGTATCCTTGCTGTCAGCTGCATCCCTTTGGACGGCTTCAAATTCCTCAGGGTTGATGTGTGTGCCGGGTTCCTCTGTGTTATTCTCGGTATCTCTCATGGGGAATTCTCCTCTCTTTGTTACGCCGTGTCAGGCGTTATAATCCGAGTGCCTTTCTGACAGCCTTGCCGTGGTCAACTCCGTTGATGATGAAGATGTGATTCATCGGGTCAATCTCATGGACGGTTTTTCCGTCCACCGTATACTTCCAGTAGCGGACAGATGCGGTCAAGGTGGATTCCCTTTGAGTTGCCGGGGCTATGTTTGCCCCCGACAAACCTTTGGGTACGATGACCATGGTGTGCTTTTCCGGGACAGTGACAATTTCACCTTTTGTTTTGTCTCCCCGCTGCACGGCTGGCATGAGCGTTATGGTGTGTCTTCCCGGAGAACGCAGCCGGGCAACTTCAGCGGAAAACTCGTTGAACTTTATGGATACCTCCATGGCTTCCAGCTGGCCGCTGATAGGAACTTCTACATCACCGGCAATACCCGCCCCTGACAGATTGACGGTTTTTTGGTTGATGTTGGGGAGCTGTACAGACGCAGCACCGGCAAACCGGTTTTTTCCCTCGTACACCATGAAATTGATGGTTACAACCTCGTAACTAACCATATTTTTGACCTCCCTTCTTTAAGCTGCCAGAGCCGATGTCAGTTTGTTCATGGTCACCGCATTTACTTTCTCGGAACGCATAAATGCGTTTCCTACAGCCTGTTTTCCCTGAGACACGTTAATCTGGGCGATATTATAGTGATGATTTCCGCTGTAGGGAACGGATTAGGTCATTCCATCGTAAAAACCCAACTATTCAGGCACGAAAATATTTTGCAAAAAAGTAAATGCTGTAGCCGTGTATTGTAAAACCAGACGATTTGTGATATGCTCGAATCGCTAGAATCTAAATAGTCAGATTAATGAAACGGGAGGTTTTGCCCATGAATTATGGCAACACACCGGGAAATATAAAATGCACTATGCACCTTTTGCTGACATTGCTTATCCTGGCCGCCTGTAACCCGGACGAAAAAGACATTCAGCCTATTCCTTCCAATAACCCGGCTTCCGGGATACAAGAAGACATAGGCATCTCGCAACCGACTGTCACACAACACCCCTTTTCCGAGACTGAAAATGCAGTGGAAATTGTTGTCGGACATATCCGCGGGGGAAAAGTGACAGAAAAAAATGTAGAGGTCGCGCTTGAAACTGCGGGCTTAACCAAAGACGGAAAAACCCCTTTCACCGTAACCTTTGTCCCCGGTGCAACCTCAATTGACGAACACGCATTTTTTGAATGCACATCGCTAACTGGTGTCGTCATTCGAGAGGGTATAAACATGATTGGCGGTTTTGCGTTCCTTAATTGTACATCACTAACCAGTGTGGAACTCCCGGCCAGCGTGGATTATATTGACCCCTATGCGTTCTGGGTATGCCCTTCCCTGACCGATATATCCGTAGATTCTGATAACCCTCATTTCATGAGCGAAAGTCATGTGCTGTTCAACAAGGGTAAAACAACACTTGTTCGTTACCCCGGAGGAAGATCAGGGACATATAGCATTCCTGATGGCACAGTCTCCATCCGTTCCGGCGCATTCCAAGGGAGTGCTTTGACCGGTGTGGCCATCCCGGACAGTGTAACAACGATTGAACGGCGGGCATTCCAAGACTGTATCTTGCTCACCGATGTAATGATACCGAAAAGCGTAACCTTGATCCCCCAATATGCGTTTGCGTATTGCACATCACTGAGAGATCTAGATATCCCGGACAATGTAAAGGCTATCGACACATTGGCCTTTTGGTTATGTACATCGCTAACCCGCATTGTTATCCCGGCCAGCGTGACCGATATCGACAAGGAAGCGTTCGAGGGATGCGAACCGTTGGTCATCTATGGCGATACAGATTCAGCGGCGCATACTTACGCCAAAGAAAATGGGATGCCGTTTAAATTTATTTGATAGGTTGCTAATATTGCTCCACCAACTAAATCCAGATAGCTCTTTTCTCCAATCTGCATCCAATATGTTCGGGGCTGAATTGTGTAAAACTTCGCAATCTCTGCTATAATCTTCTCCACAAAAGGTTGCCTCCTTCGTGATTTTTTGTCTCTCGACACTATTAAATCACTTCTTAGTTGCCTCTTGTTCTCTTGCCGAGAAAACTCCTGCATTTATTTTACACCGAGTGGAGCTTGGGCACAGAACAATTAAAGTTTTTTGTATAATTGATCTTTTCCCCCTTTTCAAATAAAAGTTTCTGTATTATAATGATGTGGGTCTGGGAATTTATTTTTGGGAGTGAGTTTATGGAATCGGCAAAATCGCCGCAATATAAGCGTGTACTCATAAAAATTAGCGGTGAAGCATTGGCGGGTCAGGGCGAGAGGGTTTTAGATTTTGAACGCATTGATAGAATTTGCGATATACTTAAGCGTTGCTTGGATATAGGCGTGCAAATCGCATTAGTTGTCGGCGGGGGCAACATCTGGCGGGGGGCTAAGGACGGTCACGGAAAGATGGAGCGCACCCGCGCCGACCATATGGGTATGCTAGCCACCACCATTAACTGTCTTGCTATTGCCGATGTTTTAGAATCTAAAGGAATTACGGTAAGGGTCCAGACTGCCATTGAAATGCGCCCTATTGCCGAACCATTTGTCCGTTTGCGCACTATCGCCCATATGGAGCAAGGGCGAATAGTGATTATCGGCTGCGGTACAGGCAACCCATTTTTCTCTACAGATACAGCCGCCGTCCTCCGGGGGGCGGAAATCTGTGCCGATATTGTAATGCTCGCCAAAAATGTAGACGGCGTGTATGACGATGACCCCAAGAAGAATCCAAACGCGCATAAATATGACCGGTTGACCCCAAACGATTTTTTACAGCAAAATTTATCCGCCATGGATTCGACTGCCGCAAGCCTGTCTCTGGATAACGATATTCCGGTGCTCCTGTTTGCCCTCAAGGACCCTGGAAATATTTATAAGGCTATCATGGGCGAAAATATCGGAACAATAGTACGCAGAAAATAAGAATAGATTATAAGGAAAGGTGAAGAACAGATGAGCAATTATTCAAGCTTTGACTCTAAAATTGAAAAAATCACCGAAAAGCTAAGCTACAGCTTTTCCACTATTAGGGCTGGACGTGCCAGCCCCTCGGTGCTTGACCGGATAGCAGTTGATTATTACGGCACACCTACCCCGATAGGGCAGATTGCGTCCATATCCACGCCTGAACCGCGTATTTTAGCGATCGGACCCTGGGATGCTTCAGCTCTGCGTAGCATAGAAAAAGCCATACAGGCATCGGATATAGGCATAAACCCTACCAACGACGGAAAGGTTATCCGGCTTGTATTCCCGCAATTAACAGAGGAACGCCGCAAGGAGCTGACAAAGCAAACCCATAAATACGCAGAAGAAGCTAAGGTAGCCGTGCGTCATGTCCGGCGTGAGCTCATAGAGGAATACAAGGGGCAGAAAAAACGTAGCGAGATCACCGAGGACGACTTGAAGGATATTGAAAAGGAGCTGCAAGAGCTTACAGACAAGGCAATTAGGGAAATCGATTTAATAGCAGAGAAAAAAAATAAAGAGTTAATGGAAGTATGACCAATGGTAGTGTCCCATGCCATATCGCCGTTATCATGGACGGAAACGGTCGTTGGGCGAAAAAACGTTTTTTGCCGCGTAAGGCCGGCCATTCCGCCGGGAGCGAGGTTTTCCGGCGTATAGCCTGCTATTGCCGGGATATAGGCGTACAGTATCTCACTGTATACGCCTTTTCTACGGAAAACTGGAAACGCCCCCAGGATGAGATTGATGAGATTTTCAGTTTGCTAGACAAATATCTTGATGAGGTTCAAGCTACAATGCTCAATGACAATGTTGCCGTTCGATTTCTAGGTAATTTATCGCATTTCCCATCTGGAATGCAGAGAAAGATTGATAATGTCCACAAGCTGTCAGATGGTTATCCATCAGGCGTATGTCAGGTCAACATCTGTGTCAATTACGGAGGACGGGACGAAATTGTGCGGGCGGCTGAGTCTATACTGAAGAATCCCCCGGAGATCCTTGATGAGAACAGCTTTGCCCAAAGGCTAGACACCAAGGGCATTCCATGCCCTGATTTGCTCATTCGACCTGGGGGAGACTTTAGAATTTCCAATTTCCTTCTATGGCAGATTGCATATACTGAATTTTATTTTACAAAAATCTTGTGGCCAGATTTTTCCGAAAAAGAGCTTGCCAAAGCTATTGCGGAATACAATAAACGGAAAAGGCGATTTGGAGGGGTTTAATTGCGTATTCGTATTATCGCGGGATTTGCGTTATTACTGTTGCTCCCCATACTGCTTTTTTTTGCTGCTTCCTGGATGCTGCCTATCGCTATAGGTATTATTTCAGCGGCAGCGGTACAAGAACTGCTCGGCGCGACCCATTTTGCCATTAAAAAGCGCATTGTTTTTTACGCCTTGGTTTTTTCTTGCAGCATTCCAGTCTGGTATTTTTTTGAGATTTCAGATTGGCTTCCTGCAGAACGGGCGCAAATAGCCGTTGCCGGACTATTCTGTTTTACAATTCTCTTATTTATCGAAGGGATCATTGACCATAAAAACATCACCTTTGGCATTATCAGCACAGTTCTGTTCACCTCATTGATTGTCCCTGTTTTTTTCTCCTCGCTAGTACGTATCTCTGAAACAACCTACGGTCACCGGCATTATATTTTACTCCCATTTGCAGCGGCAATCGCGGCAGACACCTGCGCATACTTCACCGGTATTTTTTTTGGCAAGCGCAAGCTTAAGCCCGATATTAGCCCTAAAAAAACAGTTGAAGGTGCCATAGGCGGCTTGGCCGGCGGGGTTGTCGTTATGATTTTATACGGTTTGATCCAGCAATTCGTATTTCATAACCAGGTCAACTATCCATTCATGGCTTTGTATGGGGTATTAGGTTCCGCGGCGGCACAGATTGGCGATTTGTCAATGAGCCTAATCAAGCGTGAATTCGGCGTAAAGGATTTCGGCACACTCATTCCAGGTCACGGCGGTATTTTAGACAGATTCGACAGCCTGCTCTTTACCGCTCCCCTGTTTGAAGGCTTGCTTATTTTCCTCCCGGCCCTCACCATAAGCAGTTAGGGGTGCAGCATGGATAAGCTTTCGATTTTAGGCTCAACTGGCTCAATCGGCAGACAGGCACTGGAGATCATTCGGTTTCACAAGTTGCGTCCGACTATTTTAACCGCCCGGAAAAATATAGCTCTCTTGGAGGCTCAGGCTCGTGAATTTCTGCCTGACCGGTGCTATGTTTCAGAACCGGGCGAAGGCAGGCAGCTACGCCTCGCCTTAGCCGATACCCCCATAAAGGTCTCCTATGGGCAGGAAAGTATTTGTGAGGCGGCAGCACATCATTCCTGCCAAACGGTACTCAACGCCCTTGTAGGAATTTCGGGGCTGCACCCCACATTAGCCGCATTGGACTCAGGCAAACGGTTACTCCTGGCAAACAAAGAGAGCTTGGTATACGGCGGCGAATTGGTAACCCGGAGGGCGCAAACCCCTATTATCCCGGTAGACTCGGAGCACAGTGCCATTTTCCAGTGTCTTCAGGGAGGGGGATATGGCCTGAAACGAATTATCCTTACCGCATCGGGCGGGCCTTTCAGGGGATACACAAATGAGCAGCTGCGCCGCGTTGCCCCGCAGGACGCACTGCGCCATCCTAATTGGAATATGGGTGCCAAGGTAACCGTAGATTCCGCAACTCTTTTGAATAAAGGGCTGGAGCTAATTGAAGCCATTCATCTTTTTTCATTGAAAGCGGATGAAATTTCTGTTATAATACACAAGCAAAGTATAATTCACTCAATGGTGGAATATAATGACGGCGCGGTTATAGCACAGCTCGGCACCCCGGATATGCGTCTGCCTATCCAATACGCTCTGTTTTATCCCCTGCGTAAGCCCTGTCCGGGAGAGCCGCTGAAGCTTGATGGCGAGCTTACCTTTGAGCCACCCGATTTAGAGACGTTTCCCTGTTTAACTTTGGCGATTCGTGCCGCAAAGCAGGGTGGCAATGCAGGAGCCATTCTCTCGGCTGCCGGGGAGGGTGCTGTGGAATCGTTTTTGAATGGAAATTGCTCGTTTACCGACATTCCAGAGCGTATACAAAAAGCACAGAGGACAGTCGCGCATATAAAAGACCCTAGCTTGCGTGAATTAGAAGAATCGGCACAAATTGCCTACCGCATGTCGCGGTAAATTTTATAATCAAAGGAGTTTTGCAAAATGTCTGTTGTACTTTCCGCCATCCTCTCCGGTATTATTGTAATTTTCATGTTAGGTGTACTCATCACGGTACATGAGTGGGGGCATTATGTTTCTGCCCGGCTGTGCAAAATGAATGTCCGGGAATTTGCCATAGGCATGGGGCCGGTATTGTTCAGCAGGCAGAAGCAAGACGATGCTGGAAATCCTGTGAACACAAAATTCACCCTCCGTGCCTTCCCTATAGGCGGGTTTTGTGATTTAGGAGAGGATGAAACCGGAGAAAAATCAAGCAGTCCCGACCATTTCCGCAACAAGAAGCTATGGCAGAAGGTTTTTGTATTGGCATCTGGCGCGATTATGAATATACTGATCGGATTTATTATACTGATTATTATAAACTGCACACTTATAGGCAGAGAAGCCCCATTTTCAATGGATGAATTTTTACCTCCAACAGTTGTATCGCTTGACCCTCAAAGTCCGGCTGAAGGCCATTTTCAAGAGGGTGATGAGTTTTATAAAATTAATGGCCATCGGATTGTCAACGCAATGGATTTTGCCGTTTTTTACAACAGGGATAAGGGCCAGCCGATGGATTTTGTAGTAGTCCGTAACGGTGAAAAGGTTAAGATCAGTGGGCTTTCTAAAGTCCCGAAAACAGATGAAAACGGAGAACCAATAGTTGATGAAAGCGGTAATATGGCAACAGTTTTAGGCTTTAATATAGATTATACCAGAGATGTCGTTACCATCGGGCGTGTTTTGCCCAGGGCCGGCTATATGACGGTAAATTATGTAAGGTTGATTTGGGTGAGCTTGGGCGATATGATTAGCGGGCAGGTTTCTAGGAAGGAGATAATGGGTCCTGTGGGCATTGGCGGCGTAATCCACGATGTTGTAACGGCACCTGTAGACGAGACGGAAAAAACGCCTATAATTAACCGCATGTTAATTATTTTAGGGTGGTTTTCTATTCTTGCCGTAAACTTAGCGGTAGTTAATATGCTCCCTATTCCTGCTATTGATGGAGGAAGGATTGTCTTCTTGTTTATCTCTGCTTTTTTGGTCTTAGTGAGAAAAAAACCGCTGAATGAAAATGTCGAGGGATATATTCACGGCATAACCATGATGCTTTTATTGGGCTTGATGGGGTTGATATTCTTTAACGACATTTTAAACAGGTGGTGGCAGGGATGACCCGGCAGATTATGGTTGGACAGGTTCCGGTCGGCGGCGGAGCCCCTGTATCAATCCAGTCAATGTGTACCACAGACACTCGGGATGTTGTGTCAACTCTTGCTCAAATTAACGCTCTTTCCCAAGCGGGATGTGAAATTGTACGTTTGGCAATACCTGATCATAACGCCGCAATGGCTTTCGGCGCGATTGCCGAGCAAAGCCCTCTGCCGCTGGTTGCCGACATTCATTTTGATTATAGGCTGGCTGTAACCGCCGCCGGGATAGGCGCGGCTAAAATCCGAATCAATCCGGGGAATATCGGAAGCCGGGAAAATGTAAAGGAGGTGGTGGCTGCTTGCCGAGAGTACAACATACCTATCCGCATAGGAGTAAACGGCGGTTCATGTGACAGAGTGCTGATTGAGCACCATGGATTGCCCCAGGCAATGGTTCAGTCGGCACTTGAACAGCTATGGACGCTGCAGCTTCTCAATTTCGATGACGTATGCCTTTCGCTCAAGGCTTCAAACGTAAAGGATACCATTGCAGCAAACCGAATTGCGGCAGAAAAGACGGCCTGCCCAATTCATTTAGGCGTAACCGAGGCAGGCAGCAGTTATGACGGCATTATTAAATCGGCTATGGGCATAGGCACGCTTTTGTGCGATGGCATCGGCGATACTATCAGGGTTTCCCTGACAGCCGATCCTGTAAAGGAAATCCGTGCCGCAAAGTCTATTTTACGTGCCGCGGGGATAAGGGCATTTGGAGTTGAGATTATATCCTGCCCTGCCTGCGGGAGATGCCGGATTGATCTGGAAAAGCTGGTAGCTGAAGCAGAAGCTAAGCTGAGCCACATTAAAAAACCCCTAAAGGTTGCTGTCATGGGCTGTTCTGTCAACGGTCCCGGAGAGGCGCGTGAAGCCGACTGCGGCATAGCCGGTGGTGATGGGTACGGCTTGCTCTTCCAAAAAGGTAAGCCGGCAGGCAAGGTCAGACAGGAAGAAATAATTGATGAGCTGGCTAAACTGGCCGCGGAAATTTAAAGCCCTGTTACTATGTTTCGGCAAATTTCCCGCCATACTTAGTTGAAATCCCTTGCCGGGTGCAGGCAAGGCGAGGCTTTGTCCTTCCAGACGAAAAAAACCACCCGAAATCTAAACAGCCCAGCCTACGGGAACAGACTCTAATATTTAGAAAGTGAGATGCCTTTATGACTGCGCGCAATTTTTCTGAAATATTCCCTCACTGTGTGCCGCCCGAATATGATTTTGATCCGCTGGTTCAGTCGGTTTATATGCATCAGGCGCAAAAAGAAATGACTATTGAGTTAGACCGCCCCCCTCCTTCCGGCTGGGCAGCTGAGGCCAAGAGGCTTATCTGTCGGTATTTTGTCCTGTCCGGCGTAAAAATAATACAGTCTCAAGCAGAAGGCATGTCCGGCCCGGGTATAAAGCAAGGTATAGGACAGATGCCAGTGCCTGCATCGGCAGCGGGTGCGGTTCTTGTGGGAAAATCGGTGCAAAGTGCCATTATGCCTATAGACAAGCTCCCAAATGCGTCTAAAAAGGTCTGTGTTTCAGGAAGGGTTTTTATGGTGGACAAGCTGTGGGAACCCAGAAATGGAACGCAAAGCGGCAAATACGCCCCCAAGAGCAGCCTGAAGTTTTACATAACAGACAATCACGGCGCAATTTGCGTAAAGTACGCCCGGCTGAAAAACGAATTTCCTAAAGGCTTGGAGTCCGAGCTTAAAAAGGTTTTTAAGGATAATGGCTGGGTAACCGTGCAGGGAAAACTGGAGCCTGAGTGCCGGAGGTTTGGGGATTCTGACGGACAGGAGCAAGAATGGATACTATTAGCCTCCTGTATTTTTAAATCCCCCCCGCCTCATACCCGGCAGGACAATGCACCGCAAAAGAGGGTCGAGCTGCATTTACATACTCGTATGAGTGAAAAAGATGCACTTACTCCAATTGATGAGGCAGTAGCCCAAGCCGCCAGGTGGGGTCATTCTGCACTTGCAATAACCGACCACGGCGTTGCATATGCCTTCCCCGATGCCATGAAGGCCGGTAAAAAGCACGGCATAAAGATTATTTACGGCTGTGAGGGTTATCTTCAGAACATAGAGGGTAAAGGTGCTTTCCCTCATATCATTTTGTTAGCGCGGAATGAAATCGGAATAAAAAACCTTTATAAGCTTATATCGCTGGCACATATTAAGTATTTTTTCAGAAGGCCGCTCATACCCCATGATATCTTAGCTAAACACCGTGAGGGCTTAATTGTGGGATCGGCCTGCGAAAGAGGCGAACTGTTCACTGCATTGCGTTCCGGCAAGTCTGAAGAGGAATTGAGGGAAATTGCACAGAGGTATGATTATTTAGAAATCCAGCCTTTATGCAACAATATGTTTTTGGTTCGAAATGGCATTGCCGAGGGAGAGGAGCAATTGCGTACATGGAACAGAGAAATTGTACGTCTTGCGAAGGAGCTTGGCAAGCCGGTATGCGCCACCGGCGATGTGCATTTTCTTGACCCGGAAAACTCTATCTACCGTCAGGTATTACACGCGGCATATGACGATAACTACCCTGTTCCCCTTTATTTCAAAACTACCGATGAAATGTTGAGTGAGTTTTCCTATTTAGGAAAGGAATCGGCATTTGATGTCGTAGTAGCAAATCCAAAAAAAATCGCCGATATGTGCGAGAATATATCTCCTGTAAAGTCGGGGGAATTTTTCCCTAAGCTCGAAGGCTCTGCCGATAATCTGCGTTCCTTGGCTTATCAAAACGCCCATGCGCTTTATGGCGAGGCCTTACCCGAAATTATTGAAAAAAGGCTTAAAACAGAATTAGATGCCATAATCGGCAAAGGGTATGATGTTATATATGTTATCGCTCAAAAGCTTGTGGAGCGTAGCCTGGCAGAGGGCTATCTCGTTGGCTCACGGGGTTCGGTCGGTTCCAGTATTGCCGCATATTTTGCCGGAATTACCGAGGTAAACGCTTTGCCTCCCCATTACCGTTGCCCTCAATGCCTTGCCTCCGAATTTACGGAGGATTTACAGGGTATTGGTTGCGGGGCGGATATGCCTGAAAAAAATTGCCCGGGTTGCAATGCAAAATATCAAAGAGACGGTTTTGATATTCCATTCTATACTTTTTTAGGCTTTGATGCTGATAAAACGCCCGATATAGACCTAAATTTTTCAGGTGATTATCAAGAGAGGGCTCACGCCCATACCGTTGAGCTGTTCGGCAAAAAAAACGTATACCGTGCAGGAACTATAAACACAATGAAAGAAAAAACCGCACTAGGTTATGCCAAAAAATACGCTGAAAAGGAGAATGTCTCCCTGTCGTATGCCCAAGAGCTATGCTTTGCCAAGGGTTGCGAAGGAATCAGAGTAACCACCGGCCAGCATCCGGGGGGACTAATTATCGTACCCCATGAAAACGAAATTTATGAGTTTTGCCCGGTGCAGTTCCCTGCCAACAAAAAAGACAGTATGCGATGTACGCACTTTGATTACCACGCTATTGACGAGAATCTGCTAAAGCTCGACCTTCTTGCACACACCGCCCCTACTATTCTGCGTTATTTGGAGGACATGACCAGAATAAAGGCGCAGGATGTGCCTCTTGATGATCGTGATACTATGGGTATATTTACCTCGACTCAACCTCTCGGATTTACCGGGAACCGTCTTTTAGGAAACATAGGCTCTCTTGCCGTGCCTGAATTCGGGACTAAGCCGACTATAAGCAAGCTGGAAAAAACAAAGCCTTCTACCTTTGATGAGCTTGTACGTATTTCGGGACTAAGCCACGGCGAAGGGGTATGGGAGGGAAACGCTGAGGATTTGGTCATGTCCAAAACAGCTTCCCTTGGCCAGGTAATCTGCGCCCGAGACGATATTACGTTATTTCTAATAAGTAAAGGACTGCCGGGAAAACTGAGCTTCAACATTAGCGAGAGCGTACGCAAGGGCAAGGGAGTTACACCCGAGTGGGAACAAGAGATGAAAAAATCCGGCATACCGGACTGGTATATCGAATCGTGCAAAAAAATCAAATATATGTTCCCCAAGGCTCACGCTGTAGCCTATGTCATATCTGGAGTGAAGATAGCCTGGTTTAAGGTACACCATCCGGCGGCTTTTTACGCCGCATGGTTTTCGGTGAATGCCGATGCTTTTGATTATACAATGTGCAATCAGGAGCCGGAGCATATCGCCAAGGCAATCCGGGCTATAGAGGCTGACAGAGCTGCCAGCGCAACCGAGCAGGACAAAGCACTTGTTATGAAGGTGGTTTATGAAATGCTTATAAGGGAGATACCTCTCCTGCCATTTGATATATACACAGCACACCCAACACGTTTTATTGCGGCAGGTCATGGTATTTCCGCCCCGCTAATTTCCGCCCCCGGTCTGGGTGAAACAGCGGCGCAAAGCATAGCCTCAGAGCGTGAAAAGGCTCCCTTTTTAGCAGTTAGCGACCTTTTAGCCCGCACCAAAGCAAATCAGGCAAACATAGATAGCCTTAAACGTTGCGGTGCCTTGGGCAATATGCCGGAAAGCACTCAAACCACTTTATTTTGACCTATAATCACAAGGAACACTCCGTGAATTGGGTTTGATACAGGGAGTAATACTCTCCCTTTTTCTCCATGAGAGCATCATGATTCCCCATCTCCGCGATCTGCCCATGGCGAATAACAAGTATTGTGTCTGCATTGCGGACAGTTGACAGCCTGTGGGCGATAATAAAGCAGGTTTTGTTTTTCATAAGATTTTGCATTGCCTGCTGTATCTGCATTTCCGTTTTTGTGTCAACATTTGATGTTGCCTCATCAAGAATTAATATTTTCGGATCTGCCAGGATTGTACGGGCAATGGATATAAGCTGCCGCTGACCATGGCTTAAATTCCCTCCGGCTTCAGATACCTCGGTGTCGTAGCCGTCTTTAAGCCGGGATATGAATCCATGAGCATTTGCGCTTATAGCTGCCTTATGAATTTCTTCATCAGAGACCTCTGAGGAGCCGTACCGGATGTTATCCCGTATAGTGCCTGAAAAGAGGATGGTGTCCTGTAAAACAATCCCTATCATCCGCCGCAAGGAGCTTTTCTTTATATTTTGTATATTAACCCCATCAATATAAATAGAGCCGCTATTTATCTCGTAAAAGCCCATTAATAAATTTGCAATGGTTGTTTTCCCCGCTCCAGTCGGTCCTGCCAAGGCGATTTTTTGCCCGGCTCTGCAGCTAATTGAAAAATTTTTTAGCACAAGGGTCTCAGGATTATATCCAAAGCTGATATCATTAAAGGCAATGTCACCCTTTGCCCCGGATATGCAAAGCTTGCCGCAATCGCTTTCAGTTGCCTGATCCATTACCTCAAACATCCGTTCCGCACCGGCAACGGCAGATTGAATAAGATTGAATTGGTTTGCCAGCTCGTTAACCGGTCGGGTAAATTGTTTTGACAGATTTATGAACAATTGTATTGTACCTATAGAAATGCTTCCGCATAAAACAGCAATCAAGGCGTTATCGGCAATCGAATCTTTGAGCATCATTAAAATTCCGCCTGAAATTGCAACGCAAACAAAGGATAAATTGCCAAGAGTGTTCATAAACGGAAAAATAATTCCCGAAAAAATTTGTGCCCATATGCTGTGCTTCCTCAGACGTTCGTTAATTCCGTTAAACTTTCGCATAGATAACGCTTGCCTGTTAAATGCGATAACTGTTTTCTGGCCTATTATCATCTCTTCAATATGACCGTTGAGATGACCGAGTTCTTTTTGCTGTTTCCTGAAATACATCCGGGTTTTTGCTGAGATTTTATTAGTTAGATAAATGCCTGCCGGAATAGTTGCCAAGCTGATAAGCGTCATAAGACGGTTGTAATATATCATCATTGAAAGTGAACCCAAAATACCTATAACCCCTGAAATAAACGCGGAAAAATTTTGAGACAGACAGGCAGATATATTATCCGCATCATTAGTCAGGCGGCTCATTAACTCGCCGTGAGTGTGAGTGTCAAAATATTTAACTGGAAGTGCCATCATTCTTTTCATCATATCGTCCCTCATCCTTTGCACTGCCCTCTGTGAAACGGATACCGAGAAAAACTCCTGAACAAGATATAGCCCGGAGGTCATAAAAAACACTATTCCCATGAGCATCAAGTAAAATTTAAGTCTTGCCCAGTCGGAGGCTGTACCGGAAACAATTGCATCAATCGCTTCCTTTTGCAGCAAAGGCACAGCAAGCAACAGAACACCATTAAATAAGACAAGAAGCATCAACAGCAACAAAACCCATCCTTGTCTTCCCATATAAGAAAATATACGAGTCAATGTCCTCCATGCATCTTTTGGTTTTTCGGTTTTAGTGCCTTGCTGCCGCAATACCGGCACACTGCCGATTCGGTTCATGTATCTCCCTCTTTCTCATTTGCCCGGTCCGCTTGGGAAGCATATATATCTCTGTAAAGCTCGCTCGATGCCATAAGCTCGCCATGGGTTCCGGCTCCGGCTATTTCCCCGCTGGCAAGCAGATAAATTTTATCCGCCCCGATAACCGAAGAAATACGCTGGGCAATGGTAATGCGGGTTATATCTGAAAAATCTTGACTCAAAACATCGTTTAGGTTCTTTTCCGTTCCGAAATCGAGGGCTGAGGTGCTGTCGTCCATAATCAGTATTTTAGGCTTTTTGATTAAGGCACGGGCAATGCAGGCTCGCTGTTTTTGTCCGCCTGATAAGGTCAGCCCTTTTTGCCCGATTATAGAGTCATATCCACTTGGCATTGCAGAAATATATTCATCTGCTTGTGCCGCCTCTGCCGCTTGTGCCACCTCATCAGAATTTGCGCCAGGGCTTCCCCAGCGTATATTTTCAGCGATTGTGCCGCTGAAAAGCTCCGGATTCTGCAAAACTAGCCCTATTTGTGATCGCAACGTGAAGAGGGTATAATCCTTAACATCTATGTCATCAAGCAAGACCCTCCCGCTCACCGGGTCATAAAATCGCATAATCAAATTTATCAGCGTACTCTTTCCCGAACCGGTATGCCCAAGAAGGCCGGTATGCTCACCCGGGTTGATTTTCAGTGAAATATTTTTGAGTGCCATAGAGCCGTTGTCATAAGAAAATGACACATTTTCAAACACAATTTTACCCTTCCCGGACGCATTTGAAATTTCACCGTCAGTAATTTTAGGTTCTGTGGCAAGCACCTGGCGTATTCTCTCGGCAGATACCCTTGCTCTTGGAATAGAAGTTGCTCTCATGCTTAAAATCATCAGGCTCATTAAAATTTGAGTCATATAGGCAATGACCGCCATAATATCCCCGATACGCATACGCTCCGCCTGCACCTCGAACCCCCCAATATATATAACCGCAACTACAACAGCGTTCATAACAAGCATCATAATGGGTCCCGCGACAGCCATGAGCTTCATGGCACTGACAGATGTGCGGGTTAAATCGTCATTGGCTTTGCTGAATTTCCCCATTTCGTGTTCCCCGCGAACAAAGGCCTTAACCACACGTATCCCTGATAAATTTTCTTGAAGGATTACATTCAGCCTGTCAAGCTTTTTTTGCAATTTAAGGAATAATGGCGTTGTTTTGATGAAAATAAATATGATTGGCAAGAGCATAGCAGGAACACAAACAGCAAGAACAACGCCATATCGCGGATTTATGGATATTACCATAATCATGCCGCCTATACACAAAAGCGGCGCGCGTACAAATATTCTAAGGGCGAATCCGACTATATTTTGTAGCTGTACCACATCGTTGGTCAAACGAGTTACAAGACTCCCCGTGGAAAATAAGTTAATTTCATAAAATGAAAAGCTCCCTATCTTGCCAAACAGCGCAGCCCTGAGGTCAGCCCCATAATTTTGTGATGCGAGTTCGGAAAAAACAGTACACCCAAAACCACCAAGTGTCCCTATAGCTGCCGCCGCAAGCATCTTAAGGCAGGTGCGGGTAATCAGGGGAACATCTGAATTTAATATGCCGTCATTTACAACTGTCGCCATGAGAGCCGGCTGCTGCAAATCCATGGTAACCTCCAATGCCATCATCAGAGGCGCAAGTATTACATACAGTGTGTATGGCTTGAGATATTTTGTTAATTTAATTTTCATATTTCCCTCATTCATCCGCTTGTGATTCGGTCTGCTGGACATTCGGCCCCGCAGACCGAATCAACGGTATTGTTTATTTCAACGTATTTGTATATTGGCTTATATCCTCAATTATTTTTTCCAGCGCAGTAAACCCGCCTGTCATCAAGTACCAGGCATCCCCATGAAGAATGTAAATATTGTCATTTTTCGAGGCTTCAGTTTTTGCGATAATTGGATCCTTCAGAAAGTTATTGGCTCCCGCGCCCGAACCGACTGCCGCGCTTCTGTCAAGAAGAAAAATAACGTCCGGATCGGCTTCCAGAATATATTCGGCACGTACATCAAAGCCGTGTGAGTCACTCCAAGGATCGGCACCTTCTACTGCGGGTGAGAATCCGAAGTCGCTGTATAGTATATCATAACGGCTCGCTGGGTTAAACACAGAAATCGTTGTCTGCTCAGGGGTCATGGCGAATAATGCCTTTTTGCCTGATACACTTGCCGCTTGATGTATGTCTGCGACTTGCCGGCGATAGCCGTCAAGTTTTACTTGAAGCTCGTATGCAATAGATGGGAATATTTGAGACAAGGCTTCCACGTTGCCTTCTAATTCCGAAAAGAAATTAGAATCGCTCGCACTTACCGTTATTTTAGCAAATGCTGTTTTGGCATAGCGGGCTTCAGTGTCATCTCTGAATTTTGCGGAATCATCTTGCTCTAAGCGATCCCCGGAAGAATTCATACCGAATGAGCGCCCTCCGAGAATGACTAATTCAGGCTGTATTAAGTCAAGCACATCCCAATCCACATAAAAAAGAGTGCCGCCTGCAACTACCTTGTCGCCGCCCTTCTCCTTATAGAAGGATAAATCATCGGGAAGTGTCTCTTTTGATGGAATTACAAGCCTTTCTATGCCTGTTTTCTCAAATCCGATATTGTTTAAAATATCAAGCACCCCATAGTCATAAATTGCGGCCGTTTTTGGATTTTGCTTTACCTTAACGGTTTTTCCGTCTGAATCAACAATGCTAACCTCTGGTGTATCGGGTGCTTCTGGAGTATCCGCCGGAGTATTCCTCATTGGCACAGGGGAAGGCGATACGCAAGAGACAAGCCCAAGCAAGAGCATTACGATTAATGCAATGGGTAAAATTGATTTTTTCATGGGTTCCTCCTTAATTGGTTAATTTTGAACCTGATCAAAATATAGGCAAACATTTTTGCCACCACATTCCGCGATATGAAAGTCATGATCAAAAACCGTATTCAGCACCTCCTTTTTGATTACATCCTTAACGCAACCCTCACGCACTATCTGACCGTTTTTCATGGCAACAATATGATTTGCGTAAGCGGCAGCGAAATTTATATCATGCAGAACAAGCACAATGGTCTTGTTCCGCTCAGTAACAAGATTTTGTATGATTTTCATCATTTCAACCGAATATTTTATGTCTAAATTATTCAGAGGTTCGTCTAAAAAGATATACGGTGTGTCTTGGGCTAAAATCATAGCGATGAATGCTCGTTGTCTCTGCCCTCCCGATAGCTCATCGAGATATCTGCTGCGTAAATCCGGAAGATTCATATATTCAAGAGATTCGTCAACCTTACGTTTATCCTCCTGACCCAATCGTCCCCGGCAATGTGGAAAACGTCCGAATTCTACTAGATCGCCGACTGTAATGCGAATGCTCATCTGCTGTGATTGCTTCAAAAAAGCAATTTTCTTGGCAACATCTTGGGTTTTTATCTTTCTCACATCTCTGCCTCCAAGAGTCACTGTCCCGGATAAAATCGGTGTGATATTGGACAGTACTCCCAAAAGGGTTGATTTTCCTGCCCCATTCGCGCCCACAAGTGCGGTGATTTTATTTTCACGGATAGTCAAATTTATATCTGACAAGGTTTTTTTAGCCTCCTTGCGCCCATAGGACTGGCTGACATTTTTAATTTCAATCATATTCGATTCTCCCTCAATATTAAATAAAACATATATGAACAACCCACAAGATTGATTATAGCAGTAACCGGAATCGCCCCCTGCAACAATTCAACAGCACTCTGCCCTAAAATAAGAGCCAATGCCGACAGCACCGCCGCACCGATAAATAGCGGAAAATGCCTGTGGGTTTTTAAAATCTCACGAGCGACATTGACCGCCAGGAGACCTAAGAATGTAAGGGAACCAATCAAGGCAGTAGCAAGGCTCATCCCGAGTGCTATGAATATAAGATTCAGATTCAGCTCTTTTGCGTAGAAAACACCCAAGCTTTGCGATTGCTCAGCACCAAGGCTCATCACGTTATAGGTTCTGTGCCGATACAGAATTAGCACAGAAATAATCAATAATGCCGGAAGTGCCAAAAATACAAGGGAGGTGTTCATATTGTTTACGGTGACATTAGTTGCCGCCTGCACCCGGTAATAATCGTTGTTGCTCATAAGGAGCTGTAAATAGCGAGAGCCGTTTTCCAGTACGCCCGACAGGACCAAGCCGAACATCAGCAGATATATAACATTGTTTCCGCTGCTTTGTAGAATAAATCTGTACATAACCATGGAACAGGCAAGCATGACACCGGCGGAAATAAAGTAGTTTATATATGGACTTTCAAATAACCCGCCTGTTGTGCTGAAGGCAAAAACCAAAACGGTTTGTGTCGCGATAAATAGCGAATCAAAGCCAATCATGGAGGGTGTTAGTATCCTGCTTTGTGTAATTGTTTGAAACGATAGGCTTACCAATGCGATCAAAATAGCTGCAGCACTCATGCCAAGCAGCCCGGGGACAGCTCTGCTCATTATGCTGCTAAACTCGGCGGGTGTTATTTCCAGGCCAAGCCGCAATGATTTTGCGTATGTACGCGAATATATATACAGCGCACAGGCAGCGGGAAAAAGCGGTAAGATAACCGCAAATACTGCAATCAGTCGCACATTACGCTGTTTTCCGACTTTTATTTCCATTTATCCCCCTCCACAAATAAATCATAAAAATAATGCCGCCAACCAAGCTGATGGTCAGACTTACACTGATTTCATACGGATGAATAATCAGTCGGCTAAAAATATCACAGACAAGTACAAAATCCGCCCCGAAAATCATAAGGTCAAATATTGACTTTTTGATATTATCCCCATAAAAACTCGTCGCCATATTAGGGATAATAAGTCCTATAAAAGGCAGATGCCCCACTGAAACATAGGTTGCCGCGCTGATAAGGGCAACTATGACAAGTCCTATGAATACCACCCTGTTGTAATGCAGCCCTAAGTTTTTTGCAAAATCCTCACCCATACCTATGATGCTGAATTTTGAGGCATATATCACGCTCAGGAAAAGAGGTGCTGCAACAATATACACAACTGTGAAATTGCCAAGCCGGGCAAAGCTGCCCATCCCGATTGCCGACATCATTTGCATGACCTCAAAACGATACGCCACCGCGATGGTAACGGCAGATATTAGCCCTCCGTACATCATGCCAAGCAACGGAACATAAACCGCTTCGCGTATTTTAAGCCTGTTGATTACAGATGTAAAGAGCAAGGTTGATCCAAGGGCAAAGACAAAAGCAAAAATAGTTTGTATAATGCCAGGCTGACTGCTTAGGAAAATAAATGAAAGCAATAGCCCGAATGCGGCGGCGTCCGTTGTTCCGCTTGTGGATGGCGACATAAATTTATTGCGGCTAATCGCCTGCATAATCAATCCGGCAACGCTAAGCCCTGCCGCTGACAGAATGATAGCAATCGTCCGGGGGATTCTGCTGTACAAAAGCACATCCCATGCGGTTTCATCTCTGGATATGAGTGCAGATGGGGTTACACCGCTCAGTGATCCAATCATAACGGACGTAATACATAGCCCAAAAAATAATACTATGATGATAATACGCTTCCAATTATCTTTAAAAAATTCTTTCACACTCAGGCTCCTTTCCATCCTCTGATTTATCGTATGCAGGACGGTGCGGATGAGTTACAGAAAATTCAGCAAAAAACAATGTTATTCTACAGCATCAGCATAATTGCCGCCATTGCAATTGCCATCTGAATTGAGTAATTGATTATGCCATATTTGAGGTACTCCCTAATTCCCCAGCAATAGCCCAACCGGGCATCATCCACCTTGCCGGACAGAATAAAGCCCGCCGTTGCACTCCATAAAAACATAGAGCTTCCGGCACAAATGGAGGCGGCATAGGCAATCGCCGCCCAATGCGCTTTCCCGGCAAGGGTTGTTTCGCAAAGATTCACAATAATCGGCATCATAGCCGCCGCAGCAGGACCTGCACTAAACAAGCCGGATGCTATTGATGTAATAACCATGATTGCCAGAAGGAGCAAGCGAGGGCTTTGTATGTGCAGCTGCAGGAGCTGCGCAATGCTTTCCAAAGCCCCCGATGAACGGACAGTACCAGCAAGAAAAAGAAAAACAGCTATAGTTAAAATCGGCTTAAAATCAATTGTGAGCTTGAGCGCATTGCCTCTCAGGGCGGAAAACACTGCACCTACCGTATATCCAATAAGGGCAACGGTTTCGGGGGGCATCCAATCACGTGGGATTAGCGACCATGCAAAAAACATACCCACAAATATAAGGCATAGTCCAAGCAATGTTTTTTTATCTACCTTAATATGCTTATATCGTGTTCCTAACAAATCGACTGCAAGTTTTTGGACATTACCATCTATACACTCCCTTACCCGGAACACCCAAAAAGACAAAAGTGCTATGCTTGTCAATAGAAAGAGCGGCATTGCTCTGAGAAGATAATCCGAAAATGTGGTTATTCCGCTTGTCATAATTACGATAGCGGGAAAATCTCCTATGGGGCTGGCGGCACCTCCCGTGTTTGATATGGACAAGAGGATAGAAAAAAATACACAAATATACGCCCTATCAAGTGTTATGGCTTTCAGCAATACCGTTATTACAGGCAAAATAATCAGCACGGCAGTGATGTTGTTGACAAGGGGGGAAATCAGAAACATCAATGCCCCGAAAAATATTAAAATCCTACGCCTGCTGCCATTTGACTTGATGGCAAGCCGTACGGCGATATACTGCATTATATTGGTTCCGGAAATTAAATTAGTAAACAGCTCCATTGTGATAAGAATAATCAGCACATCGTACTGAAAAATTTCCATAACATTTTTGATGGGGATCTTTACGGCAAGCGCACCCAGAACGGATATTCCCAATACGCCTGCTATAAGCAAAAATGATGCTGCATCCTTAGCTTTCTTATGTCCTTGCTTGGGAAATAAGGGGTTCCCATTCATACGTCACCTGCTAAATATCCATTGAAAAAATCATCCTCAGCATAAACCCAGCCTAGCTCAGGGGCTTTTGTGCCGGAGCCAAAGCATGAAAGGAATATCCGTCTGCCTTTGAAGGCCTTGTAAAGCGACATCATCCTGCAGCATTCAGGAAGCAGATATGGCCTGTAACCCTCCGGAAGAATGCCCATACACAGAACAATGCCGTTATCAGGGCGGAAATCTGAAGGGTAAGTACCCTCCTGTACAAATTCCGTACGTATATTATCAGGCATATTGGCGAATATGCGTTCCCGGCTTTTGGTGTCTAAATCAGACGGGAGTGCAATTATAACAGAACCCTTCCAGTCTGAAAAAGCGAGGGTTTCCATAAGGGCAAGCTCAGGTAGCATCAGAAAGAGCAGCTCCTTTTTTTCTTGCACGATCCACCCGGCAAAGCTTTGTATCCGTTCCTCTGTTTCCCGGCTGTTAACCTCCGGGAATTGTAGCGAAACAGAATCAAATGAGCCAGGATGCCGGGCGATTACCCTGCATGTTTCCAATAGTCCTATCTCCAAAATCGCTTCAGTAATATTCATGGGGTATCACACCTTATTCAGTCATTTTCTTGGCGGGAATTCTTCAGCCGGGCAATCTCAGCTGCAATTAAAACCTGCTCGGGCGGACAGGCATTATAGATGCTTATGGCAATACCGGCATTGGCATAGTCGAGCCGTGAAGTCAGCAACGCCATGTTTTGCACCGTCATAAAAGGCGAGGTAAACCTAACTTGCGGCATCATCCGGTCAGGGTATCCTTCCGTATTAATAGGTATATCGAAAAGAGATGCAACTGTAAGTTTAATTTCGGGAGGACAAGCCTCAAATGCCTCAATGACATAATTGATTGTATCTCCATATGACTCGTAAAGCTTTTCCCTAACCGTATCGTTGAAATCTAATTTTATCAAGGATGAGTGCTTATGCGGCTCACGAATAGAACTGGGTACGCTTTGAGATGATTTGCCTTTATCTTTTTTTGGCATTTAATATCCCTCCTGTTATTGTTGGCTATATTCTCCTTAGGGCTTTTACTAAAAGTTGAATATCTTTTAGCGTATTGTACTGCGAAAGTCCCACGCGTACCGTACCATGCTTGTCGGTTTCGGCGGTTTTGTGTGCCAGGGGGGCGCAGTGCATTCCGCCTCTTACGGCAATGCCCTGTTCACCCAGCAATCCGCTCACCATTTCCGATTCCATTCCCATGCGCACAAAAGATACTACTCCAGTTTGGCAAAACAGGCGCGGAGATGAAAACACACGTAATCCGGGTATTACCGAAAGCATATTGGCAGCTTGCTGAAGCAGGGGTAATCCCGGCCATGGATTTCCGTTTTGCTTGAGGACATGCCGTATTCCGGCAGATAACCCAGCAATTCCGGGTGCATTGTGTGTCCCGGCTTCAAGCCTATCCGGCAGAAAGGCCGGCATTTCGGTGCTTTGCGAATTCCCGCCTGTTCCTCCGTGCATGAAAGGCTCTAGGGGCATTCCGGGCGGCACTAAAAGCAATCCGGTTCCCTGAGGGCCGTAAAGCCCCTTATGCCCAGGCATACACCAGACCGGGTAACTATCGCCCCGAATAGGCAAAATCCCGGCTGACTGAGAGGCATCTACAATCATAGGGATACCCTTTGATCTGCATATTTCGGCGATTCTCTCTACCGGAAGAATGTAGCCAAACACATTGGAAACATGTATACAAACAGCAAGGCATACGTTATCCTTAGACAACGCCTCCTCAAACAAATGCAATGCCATTTCAGGCTCAAAAAGAGGCGTGGGGACCACAGTTGTCTGAACCCCGCCGGCGTGCAGTGCCATAAGGGGACGGTAGACGGCATTGTGCTCAAAGCCAGAGATTACGGTGCGGTAACCCGGTTTTGCCAAGGCGTGTATTGCTATATTTAGTGCATGCGTCGCGTTGCATGTCAGGATTACACGCTCGGGATTTTCCATATGAAATATATCCGCAGCATCCTGCCTGCATTGGTACAAAATATTTTCAGCGGCAACTGCTGCCTGATGTCCGCCTCGTCCTGCCCCCCCGCAGCTTTCCAATGCCTGTTGCATTGCCCTTGCTACCTCGGGCGGCTTTTTTAGTGTTGTGGCAGCATTATCCAGATAAATCATGGGCATGGCTCTAATTCCCCATCTGTTTTACGGCAAAGGGCAGTAACCTCGTCAAACCCGGCTTCCTTCAGTAAAGCCATGGCATCGTGAAGCTTACTTTGCTCTATTTGCACGGAATGACCGCAGCCCGAGCCGGGCGATGTGGCAGGCAAACGCTTAGGATGCGCGTTAAAACCGGCCTCCTTGAGTGCCTGGGCAACCCTATGGGTACGAGTTACCGAACGACAGGCGATAAATGCAACTGCCATAAAAACATTCCCCCTTTCTGACTCAGCATATGCAAAGTCGAAAAGAGGGGTGTGTACGCTAAACCAAAGTTCCGTCAAAATGTGGAGAAATTATATATAATATCTGCAAATAAAAAATCTAGGTTTTCGATGATTTCTTCTTTGCCGCGGATTTCTTAGCGGGTGTTTTTCCCGATGATGCCGACTTTTTAGCTTTATCTCCCTTGCTATCTTCCTTATCTTCTTTTCTCTTGTAGCCCCGCGCATCCTCCGGAACAAAAGCGGAACACAGCGGATTTTCACAGATCGGTACCTTGGCATAGCGTACCCTGAAAAGAGACTTGCCGCATTCGGAGCAATTAGTTTTTTGCGGAGTATCCCAAGTCATAAAGGTACAGCCAGTTTTTTCACATCCGTAATAACTGTAGCCTTTTTTAGACTTTTTCTTCAGCACCTGACTGTCACAAAGAGGGCAGAATCCATCGGTCGGCTCAGATAAATTCCGGGTGTTTTTACACTCCGGGTAGCCTGTGCAGGCTATATACCGCCCAAAACGCCCTGATTTAATTGCCATTGGCTTGTTGCACAAGTCGCAAATCTGATCGGTCGGCTCATCCGGGATTCTAATGCGCCCATTTTGAATGTCCGCTTCAGCCAATTCACGTATTTTTGAAAATTCATCATAAAAACCGCGTAACATTGCACGCCAGTCATTTTTACCTTGTTCAACTTCGTCCAAGCTTTCCTCCATGTGTGCGGTAAAGGTAATGTCCACAATTTTGGCAAACTGTTTTTTCATATATTCGGTTACAGTTTCCCCCAAAGGTGTAGGGCGAAGCTGCTTGTTTTCCCGGACGACATACTCCCTGTCCACGATAGTTGACAGGGTGGGGGCATATGTGCTAGGACGACCAATTCCCTGTTCCTCCATGGCACGAATAAGGGTTGCCTCGCTGTAACGTGCCGGGGGCTTAGTAAAATGTTGCTCATGAATGGTTTTAAGCCGCACCAAGCCTTCGCCTGGGGTTAATTTCGGCAGACTATCTCCGGCAGCCTCATCTTCTTCATCCTTGCCCTCTTCATATATGGCAGTAAACCCAGCAAAGACTAAGGTCGTATGATTTGCTCTGAAAATATGCCCGGCAGACAGAGTATCAATAGTTAAAATATTATACACGGCAACCGACATCTGGCAGGCAATAAATCTATCCCAAATCAGCTTATAAAGCCTGTATTGCTCATTGCTCAAGCTACCCTTTACCGCTTCTGGCGGCAATTCAATATAACTAGGGCGTATTGCCTCGTGAGCATCCTGCGCTGACTTTTTGCTTTTAAATTTCCGTGCCTGAGCCGGCAAATACTCCTTGCCATATCGTGAACGGATAAACTCCCGCGCATCTGTTACGGCATCATCGGATAGGCGCAGGGAGTCGGTACGCATATAGGTAATTAAGCCTGCCAGGCCATGTCCCTCAATCTGTACCCCCTCATACAGCTGCTGGGCAACTGCCATGGTACGCTTGGAGGTCATCCCTAATTTGCGGGAAGCCTCCTGCTGTAAGGTTGAGGTAATAAATGGGGGGGCAGGGTTGCGTTTTTTCTCGCTGTTTTTAACCGAATGCACTGTAAAAGGGGCTTGTTCGATAGACTTTATAATTTCTAAAGCCGTTTCCTCATTGGGGATAACAGTCTTTTTCTCTCCGCAAGGGGCAAAATACTGAGCCGTAAATGTACCGTAACCCTCTTTGCGCCCTAAAGAAACCTCAATCGTCCAATATTCTTGGGGTACAAACGCTCGTATCTCGTCTTCACGGTCAACTACTATGCGCACGGCTACCGACTGAACTCTTCCGGCGGACAGTCCTCTCTTAATTTTCCTCCATAATATGGGCGAAATTTCATAGCCCAAAATCCGGTCAAGGGCTCGTCGGGCCTGCTGGGAATCAACTAATGGATAGTCAATCCCTTTAGGATTTGCCATACTACGCAAAATTTCTTTTTTGGTGATTTCGTTGAATGTAACCCTTAAAAGTTTATCATCGGGCAGTCCTAAAAGCTCTTTGACATGCCAGGATATGGCTTCCCCTTCCCGATCAGGGTCGGTTGCCAGAATAACAACCTCACTTTTCCGGGCAACATCCTTAAGCTTTTTTATAACCTCCCCTTTTCCTGGTATCGGTTCGTAGACGAGGGAAAAATCATGCTCAACATCCACAGCTTTTTCTTTTTTTGGCAAATCGCGAATGTGACCCATAGTGGCAGCCACCTTATACTCCTTGCCTAAATACTGCTCAATGGTACGCGACTTGGCGGGTGACTCCACAATGACAAGCTTAGACATACAGCATCCTCCTAAATTTAGGTTAACAGTTAACAATGAATAGTGACCAGATGAAGCCTATTCATTCTCGAATGACAGAGCAAAACGGTTCCCAGGAAGGCATTTGACTATGCCTTCGATTTCAAGCAAGGTTAACTCGCTCAGAACCAAGGAGGCTGAAAGCCCGGTGGCTGCAATGATCTTATCGGCAATCAGAGGAGCCTTGGAAATGGCGTATAAAATACGCTGTTGTTCAGGTTCGTATTCGCTCAAACGCTCGGTTAGATCTATTACCTGTGTATCACTTTTTTCTTTATGCCCTTGCTCGTTGATCTTTTTGCCTTGCCCCACTTTTTTTGGCTTTTCCTGTTTGGGCATATTAGATGGTAAAGTCACAGGGTCAAGGTTTATTTTATGACTGAATTTATCCTGATATTCAGTCAACACATCGTGCGACCTGCCAACAAGAATTGCCCCTTCCCGGATTAAGGTATTGGCACCGACCGATTCAGGTGTATCAATATTGCCGGGTACGGCAAAAACATCGCGCCCCTGCTCCAATGCATGACGAGCGGTAATCAAAGAGCCACTTTTGGCAGGTGCCTCTATAATCATAACCCCTGCCGAAAGTCCGCTCATAAGCCTATTTCTTCGGGGGAAATTCGCTGGGGCAATAGGGGTTCCGGGCGGGTATTCGCTCAAAACGGCACCGGCTGACGCAATATCCTCGTATAATGAGCGGTGGATAGCCGGATATACCCTCTCAACCCCGCTGCCCAAAACGGCAACGGTCGGCTTTCCGGCACGCAGGGCACCTCTGTGTGCTGCGCCATCGATCCCCTGGGCAAGCCCTGAAACTATCAGCATTCCGGCTTTGCTCAGCTCATAAGCTAACCCCGAAGCTGCTTTTTCGCCGTACGCAGAAGGGTTGCGGGTGCCTACAATAGCAAGTGCCGCTTCTTCATCCATAGAGGGCAGTGTTCCTTTGTAATACAAAACACAGGGAGGATCATAAATGTTCCTCAGCCGCTCTGGGTATGACGCATCCTGCATGGTGAGCATTTGTATTCCGAGCTTGTCGCAGTTTTCCAAAATGCGTTCTGACCGTTCCATAGATTTATCGGACAAAGCAACAAGTGTTTCAGGAGGCAAGCCTTGAATTGATTTCAGAGAATCCTCCTGCGCGAAATAAATATTTTCCGGGTTGCCCATTTCAGAAGTAAGCATGACTAGGGAGTGACAAGGTATCCCGGGCAAATTAGAAAGCCAAAGCCAATATTTAAGTGCCGACACTTACATTACCTCCTGACGCATATGGTAGCCGATAACAGCAGCCGCAGCAGCTACCCCAAGCGACTCGGCCTGACCCGGCATGGGGATTTCCAATCCGGCATTGGCTAAGCTCAGAATCTCCGAAGACAGCCCACTGCCTTCGTTACCCAGGGCAACAACGCAATCGGCAAAGTCTATTTGACCGACCGGGCGGGAATCGGGGGAGATGTTTGCGGCGTAAACGGGCAAAGCAAGCTGAGCGAGGTCATCTGCCCGGCAAAAACCGACTGGAACCCTGAACAAAGCCCCCATTCCGGCTCTAGCTGTTTTTGGGGAAAAAGGATCGCAGCAGTCAATCAGATACACTCCCGAAAGAGCAAAGGCCTCGGCCGTACGCAGAATCGAACCTACATTGCCCGGATCCTGCAATCTGTCCAGCAGAAAGAAACGCCCTTTTGACGGGGGGAATCCCAAAGATTTGGGCATACGGATAAGAAAAAGAACCCCTTGGCTGTTTTGGCCGGGTGCAACGCTGTCCACCACATCAACCGGTGCCGTAACCACCTCCGCGCTTTGCGGCAATGGCGGCAACGAAAGCTCATGGTCGGCAAGAACCGATACAATATCCGCCCCTGAGCGTAATGCTTCCTCTAAAAGTTTAATTCCATAGCACAGATATAAGCCCTGGGATTTGCGCAATAAAGAGTCGGCACCAAGCCTCCTGTAACGAGTTACCACATCGTTTTTTCGAGAGGTAATGTGCTTCATTCTTCACCATCCTCTGTTAAAAAACGAGTGCATTCAAGCGACCAATCAAACCAACCGTGCCGCTCATTGCTTACAGTACCCTCCCTGCTAGGCTTTAAACGCTTGACAAGCACGTACACCGGCTCTGAAAAATTCTCCTGTACCGAAGGACTAACAGGAATCCAATGGATGTTTTCGCCGGGATTGAACCCGAGCTTGGTCAAATCTGCCCACATATCGTCTGTGGTGGAGTCTTGCAGGGTTTTCAGCGCACTCTCCCCGGCGAGATATAAGAAAACATTGTCATGCTTATAGAGTACCTGAAGCCGGGTAACATCTAATGCGCCATCCTCCAGGTTTATTAAATTGCACTGAGGCGGCAATTGATCTTCCTCTTGGTGTACAAGCTCCCCTAATGTACGGTCAAGCCATTCAGCTTGTTCGGCATACATTTTAGCTTCTTTTGCTACAAGGACATATAAAAAGCCTGGTTCCGGTGAGGTCAGGGAGGCATACAGAGCAGCCCCGGCAGACACAAGTACAGCAAAAGCTACAAGAATCCGGCCTTTGTAGTGATACCAGAGTACATTAACAACCCAGTGTCTAAGTGATGCCAGTGCATTCTTCATTGTGCATTCTCCGGCTTCATAGTTGGAAACAGCAAAACATCACGGATAGAGGAATTGTTTGTCAGGAGCATACACAGCCGGTCTATGCCCACTCCCACTCCCCCGGCAGGGGGCATGCCATGCTCTAAGGCAAGCAGGAAATCTTCGTCAATCATCTGTGCTTCCTGATCGCCTTTTTCGCGCAGCAGTGCCTGACGTTCAAAGCGCATCCTCTGATCAATAGGGTCATTCAGCTCTGAAAAGCCGTTGGCTAATTCTTTGCCGCCTACAAACAATTCAAAACGGTCAGTAAAACGCGGGTCATCAGCACAGCGTTTTGCCAGAGGGGATACTTCTACTGGGTGCCGCGTAACAAAGGTAGGTGATATCAGGGTATGCTCAACCTTCTGGTCGAAACAGGCAAATAAAATCTCACCCTGGCTAACACCGTCTTTTATATGGACATCTGCGGCTTTAGCCTGTTTCGCCGCTGTAACATCATTGTCTATTAAGGTGAAATCAATTCCGGTGACTTCCTTTACAGCATCGGCCATGGTTATTCTTTTCCAAGGCGCGGCCATGTCAATAACCGTATCCTGCCAAGATAGCTTAATTCCGTTGCAAACTTCACTGCACAAGAATAGGATCATAGACTCTGTCAAGTCCATCATGTCATTGCAGTCGGCATATGCCTGATAGTATTCTATAGTTGTAAACTCAGGGTTGTGGCTTTTATCCATTCCCTCGTTGCGAAAGAGCCTCCCGATTTCATATACCCGCTCCAAACCGCCGACAAGCAGACGCTTTAATGGCAACTCGGTGGCAATTCTGAGGTACATATCCAAGCCTAAAGTATTGTGGCGAGTAATAAAGGGCCGGGCATTCGCTCCGCCTGATACGGTATTCAATACAGGGGTGTCTACCTCAAGATAGTCCCGGCTGTCTAAAAATTCACGAATCTTTTTCAGCATTTTTGCCCGAGCCGCAAATACTTTTTGCACCTCCGGGTTAACTATTAAATCCAAATATCTCTGACGGTATCTGATTTCCTGGTCCTGAAGACCATGGAATTTTTCAGGGAGAGGACGCAAGCTTTTGCTTAACAAAACGACCTCCGAGACATGTACTGATATCTCGCCTCTGCGGGTTTTGAAAACAATGCCCTTCGCTCCGAGTATATCGCCTATATCTAAACGTTTGAAGTCCTTAAACGCCTGTTGACCCAGATCGTCCGACTTAACGTAAGCCTGTATTCGCCCTGTCTGATCTAATACATCGCAAAAGAAAGCCTTTCCCATATCTCGCTTGGACATCTGCCGGCCGCAAATAGAAACCTCCGCGCCGTCCAATGCCTCGAAATTTTCTTTAATCTCAGAAGCGGTGCAGGTACGTACCCAGCGAGTCTGCTGAAAAGGGTCGGCACCATCACTTTGCAGTTGGAGGAGCTTTTCCCTCCGCATTTGCAAAAGCTCCCTTATATCATGGCTTTGTTCGTGATTTTCCCGTGTCATATTCCCTTGCTCCCCTTCACGCCTTAATATCAATGATTTTATATTTAAGCTTTCCTGCCGGCACATTCAAGGTAAATTCCTGCCCAACCTCTTTATTAAGCATAGCCTGCCCGAATGGGGATTCGTCAGATATCCGCATCTCCATGGGGTTTGCCTCCTGGCTGCCCACCAATTCGTATGTGCTTTCCTCTCCGCTCTCCGCATCCTGGACAACAACGTGGCATCCTGTGTTTACTCTGTCAGTTGATATGTGGTCATGATCAATAATTTCGGCATGGGCTACCATATTTTCAACTTCTAAAATACGGTAATACACTCTTGCCTGTTCGTTTTTTGCCTCGTCATATTCACTGTTTTCCGAGAGATCGCCGAATTTGCGAGCTTCCTTAATTTGATCGGCCACCTCGTGTTCGCGAACTGTTTTTAGCCAATTCAGTTCCTGTTTCAACTCGTCTAAATGTTCTTTTGACATCTTATAAGTTTTTTGCATTGCAACCGATCCTTTCTTTGCGGAGCAGCACCGCCCGGTTTCCATCATATGATAAGCACTGCATAAAATATTTTAGGATAGTATAGCCCCTGCCAACACATTTGTCAAGCGGGAAAAGCATAAATATCACGACAAACGCATGAATGGGGTTTCAACCCAAGCCCTGATGGTTTTTCGTTTTTTTAGTGCATCAAAGGCTTAGGATGCTCTCCAAATGTTTTTCCGGGTTGGTTCCGATTGAAAAACGCTTCAGTTTGAGACTCATGGGCTTTTTCCCTATGTCAAATATCTTCAAGACTTTCAACGCCAGTTTTTTCAGTATGTTCAAGTTGAATGCCGCTTGTTTTTCCAAAAGACAAAAGCCGTTTTCGTCCACCGCACTGACGATATGGTTTGCTTTTTGGTTCTTATTCCCATTGCCGCGCTGGGTTTTGCCGTCTATCGCAAGGATTTTCTTGATTTTTTCTCCTTCATCGCTGTTTAACATCTCATCCCATAGCACT
>Ga0099364_10001625_pt1 | contig 36665 bp, 36 predicted proteins | sample TergutTh196P3_FD_73070 | JGI IMG/M metagenome (GOLD analysis project Ga0099364, IMG submission 73070) | Microcerotermes parvus P3 segment gut microbial communities from Pointe-Noire, Republic of the Congo - Th196 P3 | ecosystem: Host-associated > Arthropoda: Insects > Digestive system > Gut ... | reverse complement strand
AACGAAATAACAAGCGAAAAATACAGAGAAATGGGAGAAAAAACAATCGCCGGATTGTCGCTTTTTAAATTAACAGACTCAGCCGGCTACTCTCATACGATAGGCGGCAGAGAAAACGCCCTCGCGACGTCTCAGGCGGCAATCGCTTTGGGCGACGTTAAAAATAATATGTCGGTCTGGGAAAAATTATATCTTGATATCAGAGAAAGATTATATTTTGAATAATAACAAAAATTACATCGGTGATTTTTTCGCCTAAAACGCATAACGAAAAATTAAACGCTAAAAATAAACCTGTGATATTTTATAATTATTAATTAGAAAGGCAGGTTTATTTTTATTTATGAAAGTAAGAGATTTGATGACAAGTCATATATGCTGCGTATCGCCCGATATGACGATAGAAAACGCGTCTAAATTAATGCGCGGCGCGGATATAGGCGTCGTGCCGGTATGCGACGGCGGAGGAATCGTCGGAATTGTCACCGACAGGGATATTATAACCAGAGGAATATCGAAAGGGTTCGGACCAGGAGAGAAAATAGAAAAAGTAATGACGAAAAACGTCGTCAGCATAATGCCCGACGCGGATATAAAAGAAGCCGTAAAAGTAATGGGCGACAGACAAGTAAGGCGGCTTCCCGTCGTAACGGGCAGGGAAATCGTCGGTATGCTTTCGGTCGGGGATATAGCGAGGTACGGCAAACTCGACGCGGAGGTCGCGAAGGCAGAATGCGGCATAGCGGAAATGTATAAAAATTAATATTTATATACGCAGGGCGCGGCATAGAAGCCGCGCTCTACATATCTAACCAATATTATCTTATAAAATAATACACAACGCCGTAAATTATCGAAGCAATCGTGCCGTAAACTATAACCGGACCGGCAATCACGAACATTTTTGAACCCACCCCGAGTATAAATCCTTCGCTTTTGCTGTCGATAGCGGGAGAGACGACGGCGTTCGCGAATCCCGTTATCGGCAGGATTGTCCCCGCTCCCGCGTGCTTGGCTATGTTGTCGTAATATCCCAGACCGGTCAGCAGCGCGGCAAGAAAAATAAGCGTGACCGATTCCAGTATTCTCGCCGTCTCGAGTTCTACACCCAGATAAATATATAATTTAATAATCGCCTCGCCTATACAGCATATGAGCCCGCCCACAATAAACGCTTTCGTTATGTTTAATAATATATTTGATTTTTTAGCGTTCTCTCCGGCATATTTTATATACGTCGCTTTGTCCATCTGCATAAATAACACCCCCGGTAAAAATTATTTTTATATTATTTTTAGAAAATATTATATATTTTATACTGGAATATTTTAATATTTTCAAATTATATTAACAGCGGGTTATATTTTTGGGTTTATAATAAATTTATAAAAATTAAAATAAGGAATTGATATATAAAAAAATGAACGGAAAATTATATATAGTCGCGACGCCGATAGGAAATCTGGACGATATGACCCCCAGAGCGGTCGAAATTTTGAAAAACGCGGATATTATAGCCGCGGAAGATACTGAAAATTCCATGAAGCTCCTAACAAAATTCGATATAAGAACAAAACTCGTTTCAAATCATAAGTTCAACGAAATAAATTCCGCGGATTATTTTATAAGAGAACTTTTAAACGGCAGAAATATCGCCGTCATATCGGACGCGGGAACGCCGTGTATATCAGACCCCGGAGGAGTTATAGTTAAAAAAGCCGCCGAAAATAATATAGAGATTATCGCGGTTCCCGGAGCGTGCGCGGCCGCGGCGGCAATATCTGTTTCGGGATTTGTTCTGAAATCGTTTGTTTTCGAGGGATTTTTCCCGCGCGAAAAATCAGATATGAAAAAAATAATACTTAAATTAAAAAATAATCCCGGAGTTTATGTATTTTACGAATCGCCAAAAAGAATAATAAAAACTTTTGAGATTTTATCTGAGAATCTCCCGGGGTGTAATATCTGCCTGTGCAACGACCTCACGAAAAAATTCGAGAGAATCTACAGAGGTTCTCCCGGGGAGGTTTTAGAAGAGCTGCGTGGAAATATCTCGGTCCAAAAAGGCGAATATACCGTAATCGTCAGCGTTGACGGTAGTGAAAGCGAGCGGCAGGGTTCAGACGATTTTCTTTCTTGCATATCGCCGGAAGCCGTTATCGCCGACGTTATGACAAAACAAAAATATACTCTCAAAGACGCGATTAGATATATATCAGATTCAGAAGAATATGATTTCACAAAAAATCAGGTTTACGCGGCGTCGCTGAATTTAAAGAAAATGTTCGGAAATATAAATAATTAACAAAATACGCTTGCAAAATATGTTTAAATATAATATAATCTTTTTATGATTATATTATATTTTTAAGGTGAAGTTGTATATGAGTGAAAATAAAGTTAAAATTAAAGCGAAAGAAAAAGAAGAATCGATACGAGGCGCGGTGGGCGGACAGGCCGTGATTGAAGGCGTAATGATGAAATCAAAAGATAATATAGCCATCGCGGTACGCCGGAGAAAAGGCGAAATAGTGAAAAAAATAAAGCCGTTCAAGTCAATCAGGGATAAATATAAAATCCTGAATATTCCAATTATTCGCGGTTTCGTGAATTTTATAGAGATGATGAAAATGGCAATGTCCACTCTTAACGATTCTGCCGAAATGCTCGGTCTGGACGATGACGATGAAGAAGAAAATATTGAAAACGCCGCCGAAATTGCCGTAAAGCCCGAAAAAGAAGTTAAAGCTAAATCAGAGTCAAAGTCTATGATTGCCGCGGCGTCGATAATAGGGACTGTCCTAGGACTTGCTTTGTCTTTCGGACTGTTTTTCTTCCTGCCGACTTTTATCGGCAGCCAAATAACCGGTTTAACGAATTTTGAAAAAGGCGGCTGGTTTATAAGCATGACCGAGGGAATAGTAAGGCTCGCGATTTTCATTTTATATATTCTTCTGGTAACTTTAATTCCCGATATAAAACGGACGTTCCAGTATCACGGCGCTGAACATATGGCCGTGTTCTGCTACGAAGCGAAAAGAGAGCTTACGGTTGAAAACGTCAGGGAATATTCGAGATTTCATCCGAGGTGCGGCACTTCGTTTATGATAGTGATGATGCTTATAGGCATTATAATATCAATGTTTATCCCAGATTTTACGGGCGAAAATTTTAATTTTTCGAATAACGTGGCGTTCTGGCTGCGACTAGCCGTCAAGCTTTCGGTTTTCCCGTTTATTATCGGCATAGGCTATGAGTTCATAAAATACGCGGGCAAACACGATTCGGCGTTCGTTAGAATAGCGTCCGCTCCCGGAAAATGGACGCAGCTTCTCACTACCAAAAAACCCGACGACAAACAAATCGAAGTAGCCGTGGTTTCACTAAGAACCGCGCTGAAAATAGACAAGACAGAAGAAACCGAACCGGATAATAAAATAAATGCCGGATAAAAAAACGATAGATTTATTAAAAAATTCAGGCATAGAAAATTATTTGTTCGAGTCAAAAATCATAGAAGAACACGTAAGAAAATATAATCTTGAATTGCCTGATTTAGATAATATAATAAAACGCAGGATAAACCGGGAGCCTTTGCAGTATATTCTCGGAGAATGGGAATTTTACGGGGATTTATATAAATTAAACAAAAGCTGTCTTATTCCCAGGCCGGAAACGGAATTTATTACTGAATATATAATAAATAACGCAAAAATAAATAGCATTGCGCTTGACTTGTGCAGCGGTTCGGGATGTATATCGATATCGGCTCTGAAACGCAGAAAAGATATGACGGCGATTTTAATAGACATATCGCCCGAGGCAGTTAATATGTCAAAGGAAAACGCCGGAATAAACGGCGTTTCCGGCAGGACGGAATTTTATTGTCTTGATATAATGAAAGATTATTTAAAGATTTTGGAAATTATAAAAAATAAGATAAATATAATTGTATCGAATCCGCCGTATCTTAATAAATCAGATATAGAGAAGATAAAACGCGAAAAAACAGAATTATATCACGAGCCCCGGGCGGCGTTTTACGGCGGCGAGGACGGTCTTGATTTCTATAGATTTATTATAGATAATTACAGCGATGCTTTAAGGGATAATAATATAATAACTATATTTGAGTGCGGATTAAATCAAAGCGGGGATATAATAAAAATGTTTGAAAAAATCGGGTTTTCATGGGATATAATACGCGATTACGGAAATATAGAGAGGGTCGTTATAGGTCGTAAATAAAAATTTTACAAAGCGTTCGGATTATAATATGACATGACGCCGTCATGGTTAATGTGATATAATATATAGGCTGACAGCAATTATTAAATAGAGTTTATATTTTCGGAGGTTAAAAAACGATGTACAGGTCAATGATGCAAATATATATTAAAAACAGCGAACAGGCTCTTGAGTTTTATCAAAACGCTTTTAACGCGAAATTAATTTGCGACCATCGTCATGAGAACGGCTCGGTCGCTCACGCGGAACTTGATATTTACGGTCAGATTTTCGCAATCTGCGAACTACAGGATAATAATGCAGTCACCGGGAATATAATGCAATTTTGTCTGCATTTTGGCGAAGGCAAAGAAGAAACAGTAAAAAGAGCATATGATATTCTGAAAGCGGACTGTCTTAAATTAATCGCGCCGATTACAAAACCGGGCGAATGTCCGTGGAGTCCCTGTTTATTCGGGGTTATTGATAAATTCGGCGTAAATTGGTGCGTTTTCGTATAGTAAATGCGGATTATAACTGTTATTTATGCATAAATAATATATAATTTCGAGATAAAAAGAGGAGAAATAATAGTGCTCAAAATATATCTTGACAACTGCTGTTACGGCAGACCTTTTGACCCGCCGTCAAATCCGACTATAGTTTTTGAATCAGCGGCAAAAATTTTGATACAGACTCTTATTACTAATAAAAAAATAACGCTGGTTAATTCGTTCGTTATATATGAAGAAGTATCGGCGGTTCCCAATCAGGAAACCCGTAAATTAATAATTGATTTTCTTGATAATGCCGAGATTTATGTAGCCAAAGACAAACTTGAACAAGTATTGGTTTTGGCGATTGATATTATGAAAACAGGCGTAAAATATATGGACGCCGCGCATGTTGCCTGCGCGGTAATAGCGAACAGCGATTACCTGATAACGACAGATAAAAGGCTATTAAAATACAAATCAGATAAAATTAATATAATAAATCCCGTTGATTTTATACGTATGTGGGAGGACAGCGATAATGATTAATGAACAGGTGATAATAAAAAAAGGTATGGATTGCCTTCATAAAAATCTTGGTATTATCGAAATTGAAATGTTTATTTCGGCTATCATGAAATCTGCGTATGATTATACCGGTTGGCGCAGGGAGTATTTCGGAAACGCTTACAAAGACGGAGATAAATCTCAACTTGAAAACTTTCTTAATTCCGCCGCCGATAACGACCCGAAGAGCGTTTCATTCGGGTTAAGCGACGAGTCGTCGGAAGCGTAGAAAACAACTTGTGTCTTTATGCATAAATAATATATAATTTCAAGATAAAAAGAGGAGAATAAAAAGATGGCAAAAGCAACGTTAGGACAAATTAAAAGAGACCTGCCCGAAACGGCGGACCAAAAAAAGACGGCGCTGAAAAGCGCGCTGGACGATATTCACAAGAGCTTCGGCGCGGGCGCTATAATGAAACTCGGCGAACACGCGAAAATGAACGTCAGCGCCATACCCACGGGGTCGCTCACTCTGGATTTAGCCCTCGGAATCGGAGGATTGCCCAAAGGCAGAATCGTCGAGATTTACGGTCCGGAATCGTCGGGTAAGACGACCCTTGCGTTATCGGCCGTCGCGCAGTGCCAGAAGATGGGCGGAGTCGCGGCGTTTATCGACGCCGAACACGCGCTCGACCCGGTATACGCGAAAAATATCGGCGTCGATACGGAAAATTTATTGATTTCCCAGCCGGATTACGGCGAACAGGCCCTTGAAATCACGGATAAGTTGGTCCACTCGGGAGCGGTCGACATTATAATCGTGGACAGCGTCGCCGCGCTTGTTCCAAAAGAAGAACTCGACGGTAACATGGGCGATAAAAACATGGCTCTTCAGGCGAGGCTCATGTCTCAGGCTTTGAGAAAGCTTTCGGGAAGCATAGCGAAATCTTCGTGCCTCGTTATATTTATAAATCAGCTAAGGTCGTCTATGGCGATGTACGGAGCGCCCGAGACCACGACGGGAGGAAAAGCTCTGAAGTTTTACGCGTCCGTAAGAATAGACATAAGAAAGACCGAGACGATAACAGAGGCGAAAGAAGCAATCGCGAACAGGGTCAAGTGTAAAGTCGTAAAGAACAAAGTCGCGCCGCCGTTTAAAATCGCGGAGTTTACAATGGTTTTCGGCGAAGGCATAGACCATACCGGAGAGGTGCTCGACATAGCGACGAACATGGGCATAATAAAAAAGAGCGGCTCATGGTTTTCCTATAACGGCGAGAGAATCGGACAGGGAAAAGAAGCGGTAAAGAAATATTTTGCCGATAATAGAGATTTAGCCGAGGAAATCGAAAAGCTCGTCAGGACAAATTCGGAGAAAGCGAAGCTGCCCGAAGAAGAACCGGCCGACGCTGATTCTGATATTGATTCCGACGTTGACCCGGACGACGTGCCGCTCGATATAGTCGTGGAAGATTTCGAGGATTAGAGGAGCGGGATATGTTTGAAATAAGCGGCAGAATTTTTGATTGGGACGTTAAAAAGAACTTAATAAATATTGAAAAACACGGCGTTTCTTTCAAAATGGCGGCTTCAGCGTTTTTTGACCCGAAAGCCGTTAGAGTTGACGACGACGAACATTCACAAGACGAAGACAGGTTTATTCTTATAGGCATAAATAAATATGATAATCTGCTTACCGTTTGCCATTGTTATCGAAACGGCGGAGATGTGGTGCGGATTATTTCTGCAAGGAAACCTAACCGGTATGAAAAACAAGTTTATGAGTATGGAGGTGCTTTTTAATGGAATTTGGTCTTAAAAAAATGCCTGACCTTTCAAGGATTCAAAGAAATCCTTTTTATGAAGAAATAATAAAGAACGGGTTCTCTGTCGCCGTACATTACAGTCCGGAAGACGTAGCAGAAATTATTAACGGTAAACAAAAATTTGATTTTGACTTGCTTGAACATGACCCTGATGAACTGGCGGCTTTCGAAAAATACAGACAAGCAAACCAACGTCGGGAACTGTAGAAAATGAGCCGTTACCGCGGAAACAATCGGCAATTTTAAATAATTTAAAGATTAAAAATAATGATAACAGTAAACGCAACGGAAATATTTCTGTCCGAAAACTCTGTTCATATAGAACTGTCGAACGGGAAAAAATATAAAATTTTACTCAAAGATTACGAGAATCTGCCGTTTGAATGTAAAAATAGCAGCCGTCTTGAAAATATAATAATCGACACAGACAAAATAAATCTTAACGAAACGAATAAATATTTTAACGATTTGGACGGCGACTGCGTTGAATTTCTCGCTTTTTTATCAAAAAAATATAATATATACCGGTCCGCAATCTCAAAAGTAGCGCTGACCGATATGCCCAAAAGACAGCTTTACCAAAAGCTGTGTTTCGGCGTTTATAAAAATATTAAAAATAATAATACGGAAATATGCAAAGATACGATTAAAAATTTATGTTCTCTCGTATGCGACGAATTTGAAGCGGCGGGATATATAAACGACGGCCGCTACGCCGAAGACAAGGCGAAATACTTAAAAGAATATAAAAAATACGGCAATAATAAAATCAGGGAATATTTGTATCTGAAAGGCATAGAGTCCGATATCATAAGCGAAGTTCTGGATGATAATTTTTTTAACGACGTAGAAATTGAATTTGAGAATATGCGTAATTTACTAAAGAAAAAATACGGAGAAAATTTAGAAAGACTGGATAAATCGGATAGAAATAATATAAACAAAGCGTTAAGTATGCTGATTAGAAACGGATATAAATACCAGGACGCGAAAAAAGCTCTGGATTATGATTATACGGAAGATACGGAGGATTATATCGATGGGTGAAAAGAATAAAAAATTAAAATCAAAAATCGGGTTTATATCACTGGGCTGTTCAAAAAATCTGATAGACACGGAAATTATGCTTAAAATTTTAGCCGGCGACGGCTATGAAATCGTTTCTGAAGATATTCATGCCGATATTATAATAATAAACACGTGCGCGTTTATCGAGAGCGCGAAGCAAGAGGCAATAGATAATATTTTAGATATCGCGTGGCTTAAACAAAACAGAAATCTTAAAAGCATAATAGTCTGCGGCTGCCTTGCGGAAAGATACAGGGAAGAAATCTTAAAAGAACTTCCGGAGGCAGACGCTCTTATCGGAGTTTTCAGTATTCACGATATTTTAGAAGCCGTCAGGCATTGCGAAAATAAAAATAATAATAAAAATAAATATATCTCGCTTAAATCCCGGGAAAATTTTATCCCCGGGGGAGACAGGATTTTGACGACTCCGGAATATACGGCGTATATAAAAATCGCGGACGGCTGCGATAATTCCTGCGCTTACTGTATTATCCCGTCTATAAGAGGCGGGCTTGTTTCGCGTAAAATCGAGGATATAATAAAAGAAGCGGGCGAACTCGCGGAAATCGGCGTAAAAGAATTATGCATAGTCGCCCAGGACACGACCGCCTACGGCAAAGATTTATACGGAGAATATAAACTGCCGGAGCTTTTAAATAAACTCTGCGAAATTAAAGGCCTCAAGTGGATTAGACTATTATACTGCTATCCCGATAAAATTACGGACGAATTAATAGAAACTATAAAAAGTCAAAATCAAATTTTAAAATACATAGATATGCCGATACAGCACATAAACAATAAAATTTTAAAATCCATGAACCGTTCGGGAACGCGGGAAGAAATCAAAGCGGCAATAAAAAAACTGCGGGAAAATATCCCGGATATAACAATCCGGACGACTGTTATAACGGGTTTTCCCGGAGAAACAAAAGAAGATTTCGGCGAACTTTGCGAATTTTTAAAAGAAATAAAGTTCGAGCGTCTCGGCGCGTTCGCGTATTCTCCCGAAGAGGGAACTCCGGCGGCTGAATTTGAAAATCAAGTCAGCCAAAAAGAAAGAGAACGCCGTCAAAAATTAATTATGACAATTCAAGAGAGAATAAATTACAGTTTAAATATTAAGAAAATCGGCGGCGTTATTAAAGTTTTATGCGAAGGATATGATGAAGCCGGCGGGGTATATTTCGGCAGAAGCGAAGCCGACGCTCCGGAAATAGACGGGAAAATTTATTTTACAGGAACAAAAACAAAAATAAACGAGGGAGATTTTGCCGACGTTAAAATAGAAAAAGTTCTGGACTATGATTTATTCGGGAGTTTGAACTAATATAATTTTAAATAATACAGAGGTAAAAAAATCTAAATGGATATAAATATAAATAAAAAAAAACAAGCCGTTATTTACGGCGCGGGAAATATAGGACGCGGGTTTATCGGGCAGTTATTCTATGAATCCGGCTATGAAATTGTTTTTATAGACGTGAATAAAAATCTGATAAATCTGTTAAACGAAAGAAAAGAATATCCCATAAAATTCGCCGGAGAAGATAATTTTCAGAGCGAAATAATCATAAAAAATATAAAAGCTCTCGACGCTTCGTCAGACAATATAAACAGTTTAACGGAAATCGCCAGGGTTATATCAAAAGCGGATATTATGGCGGTTTCCGTCGGGGTGAATATATTAAAATTAATTACGCAAGCCGTCGCGAACGGCATAAACAAAAGATTCGGCGATAAAAATTTTAAAGAGCTTAATATAATTATCTGCGAGAATTTAATAAACGCCGCTCAAATCATGCGGGACGGCGTTTCTGAATATATAAACCCGGAATATAAAAATTTATATAACGAAAGAATCGGATTTGTTCAGGCGTCGGTTGAAAGGGCGGTCCCGATTCAGACGGACGAAACAAAAGACGGCGACCCTTTGAGAATAGCCGCCGACGATTATAAATATCTCTATGCCGACAAAAACGCATTTAAAGGCGAAATTCCGGAAATAAAAAATATTATCGCCCGTTCGCCTTTCGAATATTATATAAAACGCAAATTATACGTTCACAACATGGGGCATGCGCTATGCGCGTATCTCGGGGATATAGCAAACTGCGAATATATATGGCAGGCGATAGAAAATCCCCGTATTAAAAAAATTACTGAAGAAGCGATGAGATGCTCGGGAACGGCTCTCGAAAAGATTTACGGGCAGTCAGACGGGGATTATACAGACGACTTGCTTAAAAGATTCGCGAACAAATCCCTCGGGGATACCGTTCTTCGCGTCGGCGTCGATTTAAAGCGCAAGCTGTCTCCAAACGACAGAATCGTCGGGGTTTACGAAATGTGCATAACCCACAGTCTGCCCGTAAAATATATGTGTCTCGCAATCGCCGCCGCCGCAAATTTCAAGGGCGATAAACTAAGCGGACAAAGCCTCGAAGAAATATTAAAGCAAGCCGGTTCCTATGATTATATCTCAAAAAATCCCGGGAGCTTCTCACAGATAATAAACTATGACAAAGCGATAAAATCAGGAGAATCCATAGATTATTTATTCAACAGAATCTTCCCCGATTCTGATAAGACAGTCTGAAATCTCGCCGAAGTACATTCTGTGATAATCTTTTTTCGGATAATTACTCTTATCAAGCGTTTCGTCGGTAAAATTAGACGGGTCAACGTCCTGATAATATAATTTTCTGCACGTCATAATTAAATCAGACTCTGTAAAGGCCGAAGCCTTGCCGTTAAATTTTTCAACGTCAAAAACATTCAAGCCGGATTCTCTGATTTTGTCGCCCGCTCTGCCGCTTTTCGTACCGAGAAGATTCAGAGCTTTTCTGTACTCTTCGCCGTCCGGTAGAAACGAAAGCGTAAAATAATCCGATTCTTCCATAAATTCATAAGTATATCTCACCGGTCTGACGACGCACCACGCGACGGGTTTCCCCCACATGATTCCCATTCCTCCCCAGCTCGCGGTCATCGTATTATGCGCTCCGCAGGATTTTTTCGCCGTGAGCAGCATCCATTTTTCGCCCACCAAATCAAAAACGTTACCCTGAAGCTCTCTTGGTTCTATCGATTTAAAACCCATAAAATTATATCCTCCCGTAAATTTAATATTATTTAAATATAGTTTCGTTTCTTTTTTGCTTACTTTTTTCTTTTCGTAAAGAAAAAAGTAAGTTTGTTTTATCTGCCGCAACCCCAAGCGTAATAAATATAACCCCGTTTAAGACGACCTGTATAAAATCGCCGTATGAATTTACCAGACCGCCCCGGCCGAACAGTATAATATACGCGGCGCCGTATCCGGCAACCGTTATAACGGAAGCCGCCGCAATCGCGATAAAATTTCTCGCGCATAATATCTTCGGCGTTTTGTTTGAGAAACACGCCGCCGCGCACGCCTTTATAACAAAAGTAAACGGGGCGAACTGAACCGCCGCGGGTACTGTAAGATTCGCCAAAGAACCCCCTATCGCTCCCGCGGCCGAAGCGTACGGGAACGGCAAGCAAACCCCGGCGAGATATATAAACGCGTCGCCTATGTGATAATATCCGCCTCCCGCCGTAATTCCCAAAAATCGTACCGCGACGAAAACCAGAGCCGCGAACACCGCTGTATATATTATATTTCTAATTTTTTTATTTAGCACTGTTTTACACCAAGCTTTCTAAAAATTTTTCAAAAATCAAACCCTCTCTCGCGGGAGTTTCCGCGTCTATAGTATATTCTATAATCTTATCGATAAAGCCGACGGCCGTTCTGACGGCTTCTTCAAGCTTTTCGCCGTTTAAAATCTTCCCGCACAGAACGGAACTGAATATATCTCCGCTTCCCGGATAATTTTTTCCGTAACGCTTTGTAAAAACATAGCCCGTCTCAACTTTTTTATTTATTCTCTCACCGTACACGACGCCGTAATCCCCGCCGTTTAAAACTACGCTCGTTATTACTATTCTGCCGGTTTTATGAAATTTCTCAAACAAACTATTTATAATATTATCAATAAAATCTTTGCCGTACGGCTGACTTATATAGTTTCTGTCAAGCAGAAAAAACGCCTCTGTTATATTGGGCGTCAAAATGTCCGCCGACATTGCGAGTTTCGACATGCCTTCCCGCATTTTATTCGTATACGAAGAATATAACTTCCCGTCGTCTCCCATAACCGGGTCTATAAAAATATACGCGCCGCTTGCTTTCTGTTCGTCTATATAATCCCCGATTATTTTAATTTGTTCGGAACTCCCGAGAAAACCCGTGTAAACGCAGTCGGGAATTAAATTTAACTCTTCGTGATGCGCTGTAATTTTTTTTAATTCGCCGGTTAAATCGAGAAACGTAAAATTTTCAAACCCGCCCGTATGGGTCGAGAGCAGCGCCGTCGGGAACATAACCGGCTGGACTTTAAGAACCGAGATTACCGGGATAATCACGGCGAGCGCGCAGCGTCCGAAACACGACATATCGTGAAAAAGCGCGGCTTTTTTTGTTTTTGCGATTGTATTTTTCTCCTGCAAAATTATTTATCTCTCCCGTTACTGTAGATTTTCCCATACATTAGGCGAACACGGTAAGTCATAATTATTTTTAATATATTTCAGCAACTGTTTAGTATCGTCAACAGACATTAATTCTATCAACGCTTGTATAATATCTTTAGTATCGTCAAAATGACCCTGTTCTATATCTTGAGGGCTGTAACGAACCGTGACGGAATACCCTTCTTTTAATATTTTTTCAGCATGGGGATTTCTGCGTCCTTTTGAAAAATCGTAATATTCTTTCATATTTACTCGTTTACTCCCCCGAGATAACCTGTTTCATTGCGTCGCTTTGCAGCTTGTATAATTTATAATATATGCCTTTCTGTTTTATAAGCTCGACGTGACCTCCGCTCTCCGCGATTTCGCCGTTGTCGATAGCAAACAAATAATTACACTCTTTAAGCGTCGATAGTCTGTGCGCTATCACTATTGTCGTCCGGTCTTTTACCAGAATATTGACAGCGTCCTGAATCTGCCTCTCCGTCTCTGTGTCCATAGCCGCCGTCGCCTCGTCAAGAATCAAAATCTTCGGGTCGAGAAGAAGCGCCCTCGCGATAGATATTCTCTGCTGTTCCCCCCCCGACATGGAACGGCTTCCCGTTCCCACTATCGTTTCGTAACCCTCGGGCATATTCGTAATAAAATCATGGGCGTTCGCCGCTTTCGACGCCGCGATTACTTCCTGCATCGTCGCTCCCGGTCTCGCGTATCTTATATTCTCCGCGACCGTACCCCTGAATATAAATATCTCCTGCGAGACTATCGCGATATTTTTTCTTAAAATATCAGCCTCTATATTTTTTATATTATGCCCGTCGATTTTAATCGACCCGCTTATAACGTCGTACATCCGGGTGATTAAATTCGCAATCGTCGATTTCCCCGCGCCCGTATGCCCGACGAGACCTATATAATCCCCCGGCTTTATTTTAAACGACATGTTTCTCAAAATCGGACGGTTCGCGAGATAGTGGAAACACACGTTGTCGAATTCGATTTCGCCTTTTATATTCCCGGGTTTGATTGGATTTTCAATGTCCGTTATATCCCTGGGAGTGTCCAGCACTTCAAAAACCCTCTGCGCGGAGTTTGTAATTTCCGTAATTTGATTCGTCAGCGTCGTAAAAAACTGCAAAGGCCCGAAAATCATGCCTATGTAATTCATGTAAGTCAGCAGCTCCCCGTAGTTCATGAGCCTGCCGTTATACTCGAGCAGTCCGAAAAGAGCCTGATTCGTATTTATAACGAGAGCCCCGCCGAATCCCCAGATTAAAGTTCCCGTTACCCCCATTAATAAATTTACCACGGGAAATATAGACAGAGAAGTTATATTCACTTTTAAATCGGCCGAGTATAACCTGTCGCTGTATTTCCTGAATCTCGCTCCCTCTTCTACTTCTTTCGCGAACGCCTTCACGACTCTTATATTATTAAGAGAATCCCCCAGAACGCTGTTCAGGGAAGAAGACCGTCTCCAGCGTCTCGAAAGCATACGCCATAGTTTCGGCAGCTGCGTCCTGAATATCCAGACTATTATGGGTATAGGAATAAAAACAATAAGCGTAAGTCTCCAGTTCGTCAGGAACATCAGGATTGCGACGCCTGTAAAGGTTATAAAATTTACAACAAAACTCGGTACGATATCGGTGTAAAAATTTCTTATTACTTCGGGGTCCGAGTTTATTCTGTTCATAAGGCGTCCGGTCTGATTGTTGTTGAAATAAGCGAGGGATAATTTCTGCATCGCCGAAAACATATCGGTTTTCATTTTCTGGGTTACGGCAATCGACATTTTGTTCACCGAACGCGAACGCATTATCTGAACCGCGACCGAAAATAGATTCAAAGAAAGGATTAAAATCACGAAGCCTGTAATATTTCCCCGGAAATATTCGAGAACGCCGAAATCCTCGCCGCTCTGCCCGATAACGAGATTGACGAAAATATTTCCGTGGATAACCGGGTTAATAAGAGCGACGCCGGCGGTGACGAGCAGCGTCGCGAACACGAACGCGAGCCTCCCCGCATGGCTGCCGAAATACTTGAAAAGCCTCGTGAAAAGCATATTTTTATCTATGCAGTTCATGCATACCTTTCTGTTCTGGTTTTTATATCTGGTTTTGCATTTCGGACAGAATATATTGAACTGCTCGAATATAACGTCGTCTTCCTCGACTTCTTTGCCTTCCTGTATGCGTTTCATTATTTCGAGAAAAGCGAATAATTTCTGCTTTCTCGAATTCGTCGAGAAAGCCGCGCCTACGGTTACGCCGTCCGTTTTAATAAAAAACCTGTTAGTCGAAGTAAAACTGTCTATGTAAGAATCGGTAATTTTTTCAAGCCGGTATTTTTCGAGAGACTTTGACGAAAAACAATAGGAGTATAAATATTCTTTGCACAGAAAAAGCCAGGATTCGCCGAAATCCCCCGCCGTATCCAAATCGAGGGATACCGCGGCGATTATATCCCCGGCGCTGACGAACAGATTTTTCAGGGCCGATTCCAGTTCTTTTGAAAGAGCGTCAAGAGGCAGCATATAACAATTCACCCGCCGATAAAAATAAAATTAAATATTTCGCGCGCGCTCCGCGCGCCACGTATTCATTATACATAATATATTAAAAAAAAGCAATCCGTTTTGTAAAAATGTTATTGGAAACTTCATAGAAAATTTAACAAATCGAGAGTTGTTTTTTGTATAATTGTTATAAAAAAAGAGAATACGGGGAATATGCTCGATTTATTTAAAAATATTAAAAACAAAATATCGAATAAAATTAAAAAAAATAACGAGGACAATCCGGAATACAGAATAAAATTCGCCCAAAAAATCGCGTCGAAAAAAATAAGGTACGTCAGCGAGAGAATAACGGACGCCCAGTCGGGGGAAATTATAGATACTATTATAGGCAAAGACGGTTTTTTTCATATAACGGACTATGGCGAAATCGTTATCTCCTGCGGAGGAAAAGAGCTGTTTAAAGCGCGTACTCGGGATTTGAAAGCCTATGAGTTCCTATCTCTCGAAGGCGCCGTTCTCGAATCTCTCGATTTAATTTCAAATAAACAAAGAAGCGTAATCGCCTATTATAAATATTACAGATAAAAATATTTAAATATAGATTATAAATAATTTGTAACAAATATAAGATTACGCTTGCAAAATTTTAAAAAATTTATTATTATAGTAAACAGCGTAAGTTTTAATAAAATTTTGCAAATTAAAAAAAATTTTTATTATTTTTGGAGGAAAAAAATTATGGCGGAAAAAATCAGAATCGGTATCATAGGCTGCGGAGGCATAGCCGAAGGCAAACATATGCCGTCCCTGGCAAAACTCCCGAACGCAGAGATGGTCGCGTTCTGCGACTTAATCGCGGAAAGAGCCGAGAAAGCGGCTGAAAAATACGGTTCGGCGGACGCAAAGGTCTACGTCGGCGAAGACAGCTATAAAAAACTTCTCGAAGACAAAACAATCGAAATAGTTCACGTCCTGACCCATAATACCATGCACTGCCCCATAACCTGCGACGCCCTCGAAGCGGGAAAACACGTCATGTGCGAAAAACCGATGGCGGTCTCCGCTTCAGAAGCCCAAAAAATGGTCGACGCGGCAAAGAAGACCGGAAAGAAATTATCTATCGGATATCAGGGACGCCACAGGGCCGATTCGCAGTTCCTGAAAGCCGAAGCCGAAGCCGGTACTTTCGGGGATATTTACTACGCTAAAGCGACGGCAATCAGAAGAAGAGCCGTTCCGACGTGGGGAGTGTTTCTCGACGGCGAAAAACAGGGCGGCGGTCCGCTCATAGACATAGGCACCCACGCTCTCGACCTCACCCTCTGGACAATGGATAATTACAAGCCAAAGTTCTGCGTCGGAACGACTTTCCATAAGTTAAACGACCAGACAAAATCAGGAAACCCGTGGGGAGACTGGGACCCTGAAAAATTCACGGTCGAAGATTCGGCGTTCGGCTTTATAGTTATGGAAAACGGCGCGACTATATATCTCGAAGCGTCGTGGGCGTTGAATATTATAGATTCAAAAGAAGCGGTTACGACGATATGCGGAACGAAGGCCGGAGCCGATATGCCCGACCAGGGAAGTTTGAGAATAAACGGAGTCAAAAACGATAAACAGTACGTGCTCACTCCCGCGTTGAGCGCGGCGGGCGTCGCTTTCTACGAAGGCAGCGCGGAAAGCCCCGCGGACAGAGAGGCGAGACTCTGGATAGACGCAGTCGTAAATGATAAAGCTCCGCTGGTTCTGCCCGAGCAGGCGTTCGTCGTTACGCAGATTCTCGAAGGCATATATAAATCGGCCGAAACCGGCAAACCGTTCTATTTTTAAAACATAAAATATAATAAAGGAGTTCTTGAATTATGAAACTTGGCGTGTTTACCGCCATATTGGCAAACGAACCGCTTGAACAGGCGGTAAAGTATCTCGCGTCGCTGGGGGTCGAATCGGTCGAACTCGGCTGCGGAGGCTATCCGGGAAATTCGCACTGCAATCCCGCCGAGCTTTTAAAAGACGAGTCGAAGATAAAAGATTTGCGGAAACTCGTATCGGATAACGGCATGATAATCAGCGCGCTGTCCTGCCACGGCAACCCCGTTCACCCGAACAAAGAAGAAGCGGGAGCTTTCCGCGGCGATTTTGAGAACGCCGTACTGCTCGCCGAAAAACTCGGAATCGATACGGTTATAACTTTTTCGGGCTGCCCCGGAGATTCCGAAGGCGCGAAATACCCGAACTGGGTAACCTGTCCGTGGCCGGGAGATTTTCTCGATATATTAGATTATCAGTGGAACGGCGTTCTAATCCCGTACTGGAAGAAAACGGCTGAATTTGCGAAAAATCACGGCGTGACGAAAATCGCCCTCGAGATGCATCCCGGGTTCTGCGCCTATAATCCCGAGACGCTTTTAAAACTCAGAAACGCCGTCGACGGTATAACGATAGGCGCGAATTTCGACCCGTCGCATTTATTCTGGCAGGGAATCGACCCGGTTAAGGCGATAAGAGACCTCGGTCCGGTTATTCAGCATTTCCACGCGAAAGACGTGAAAATCGACGAGTATAATACGATTGCGAACGGAGTTCTCGACGTTAAGCACTATACTGACGAAATCAATCGTTCGTGGGTGTTCAGAAGCGTCGGTTACGGTCACAATATGCAGACGTGGCGCGAGATAATCAGCGCGCTGAGGTTAATCGGCTATGATTTTGTTATGAGCATAGAACACGAGGACAGTCTCATGACTCCAAAAGAAGGTCTCGAAAAGGCCGTTTATTTCCTGAAGCAGGCTATTATCAACGAACCGAAGCCTACTGAAATATCATGGGCTTAGTCAGTTAATAATTATAAATTAAAAAAAAGAGGTGTTATATATGGCGCATAAAATGGGCATAATCGGCTACGGCGGAGTGGCCGCGGGCTGGCATCACGAGAATATAAAAAAAAGCATAGAAGGTCTGGAAGTAGTAGCGGCTTACGATATTAATCCCGACAGACTCGCCGCGGCGAAATCGCGCGGGCTTAAAGCCTATGAAAATCTCGATGATTTTCTTTCGGACGGCGGCTTTGATATAGTTCTTGTTGCGACTCCCAATAATTTTCACAAATGCATGGTAATTTCGGCCCTCGAAGCCGGCAAGCACGTAGTATGCGAAAAACCAGTCGCAATGAACATGGAAGACTTCGACGCTATGCACGCCGCCGCCAAGAGTACCGGGAAATTATTCACCGTCCACCAGAACAGACGCTGGGACAGGGATTTTCAGATTATCAAAAAAACCATAGAAACCGGACTTGTGGGAAAACCCTATACGATTGAATCGAGAGTTATGGGTCAGAACGGCGTGATGCACGGCTGGAGAGCGTATAAAGTCGCGGGAGGCGGCATGGTCTTCGACTGGGGAGTGCATTTAATCGACCAGATATTATGGATGCTCAAAGAACCGGTCAGCGAAGTCTACGCGAATTTACACTCTGTCAAAACTCCCGAAGTCGACGATTATTTTAAGGCGGTTTTGAGATTCGACAGCGGCCTGACGGCGCAAATCGAAGTCGGTACGTATAATTTAGAGAGGCTTCCCAGATGGTACGTGTGCGGAGACGGCGGAGCGGTAGTCGTAAACGACTGGGAATGTAACGGCAGGATAACCCACGCGAAAGATTTTGAAATGGCGTGGGAGCAGGAAATCGTCCAGACCGAAGGCGGCCCGACGAGAACGATGGCTCCCCGTCCGAAAGAAACCCTCGAGGAACTGCCGCTGCCCGAAGTCGCGACCGACTGGTGCGATTATTACAAAAATATAATGGCGGTTCTGGACGGCGAAGCCGAATTAATAGTAAAACCAGAAGAAGTCCGAAAGGCGATGCAGGTTATAACGGCGATATTCGAATCAAGCGAAACGGGCAGAGCGGTCAAAATAGACAGATATTATAAATAATTAGTGATTATTAATCAATGATTATTAATTGAAAGGAAGGGTGGCTGTGTTGTGGATACTAATTTTATTAACGCGGACAACGCCATGGCGCGTCTGAACAATAACAGAGAACTGTATCTTAAACTTTTAATAAAAGCCGGCGAAGATATCAACAGTATGCTTGCCGATTTACTGGAAAAAATCAATACGGCCGCCGCCGCCGTCAGGACGGCGGAGGAGTCGGCTCACGCGCTGAAAGGAGTCGCCGCGAATTTGTCGCTCGATTATTTGAAGTCGGGGATGGAAAACGCGGATATTAAATTAAAGAACGGCGATATAAATATTAATCCGGCGGAACTGAAACTTGCGGTCAGCCGGACAATCGAAGCCGTAAATTCATGGATTGAGGAAAACTCATAGAAGATAGAACTATAAATAAAAAAACCGGCGTAGAATTAACGCCGGTTTTTTTGTTTTTATCATCAGAAGAAAATCTCCGGGATTCGCTCGACGGGGGAGATTATATCTGTCAGCTCAGAATATTCCACGCAGCATATGTCAACCAGTCCTATGTTGTAGTTCTCGCCGTCGAATCTGCCGAGATACGGCTGGTCGTTCAACTGGAAATAATGCGCTCCGACGCATTGCCTTGTATTTTTCGCCCCGCTTATATATTCGTTTATCGCCTTGCCCCTGTCTTTCTGGCTTTCGACGCCCCTGATTCCCGTCGCGGGGAGACCCGCGTCGAGCGCGCCGAAATGAAATTCGCCCAGCATAACGGGCATATTAGTTTTTTGGGCGACTCGCTCTATCGCTTTTTCGGGGTAATTATCATAGCAGTTTATCGAGAAAACGTCGAAATATTCCCTGCCCTCAAATAAATCGTCGTTCGATATAAAGGCGTAGCGTATACCCAGGTTCAAATGCTCCGCGTCTACTGATTTTAACGCCAGGGCGGGGATTTTTATGTACTCTCTAATTAAAATCTTTGAAAATTTATCGAGCCGCTTTACTGCTTTTTCAGATATTTTCGTGTTTATTCCCGCGTTTATTATATCGCCGAAATCTTTGAAATCCGTGTCAAAATCTAAATTTAAATCATCTATAACGCCGCCGTATTCGCTCTCTAAAAATTTAATTAATTCCCGTTTAGATTTTATATGACCGGGAGAAATAAAAGTTTCATATCCTAAATTTAACCCCCAGACAAACGCCCAGTTAGGTTCGTTCGACATAAAATAGCCGATTAAATACGGGTCTCCTCTGAATTCTTCCAGAGCTTTCGCGTAAATTTCCGAATTTGATTTGAACTCGTCTGAAAATACGTCGGGGAAATCGCGGTAAATGCAGTTTTCTGACGACGGGTATCCGTTTAAAATAAATACGTAGGGGATTTTACTCTGTTTCGCGAATTTTATATCGCTCCACGCGGCGATAGTGTTTATTCCCCATTTAATCAGCCGGTATTTAGTCAGAACCTGCCAGTTTTCATAGTATAAATCTCCCCATACTTTACGCAGGTTTTCTTCGAGAAAATTAATAGTCTCGCCGTTTTCAAGAGGTCCGCTTATGTTCAAGCCCACGCAGTCGCAGCCGAACCCGAAAAATTCCCTGCCGTCGGGCGCGACCATAATAAATTTATTTTCCGGCAGTTTTTCCGTTCTGAAATATCCCGTCGCTTTATAGCCGGATTCGCCGCTCCCGTAAAACCCGTCTTTGTAATCTTTCAGAAACTCCCCGGCTTTTTTCAGTTCGCCGTCGAGGTATAACTTTAATTCTTCAATAGATTTTGTTTTGTTTTTCCAGTCTTTCTGGTTCCACTGACCGAATCCGTCGATAAGGGAATCGAAATTGAAATCGCTTGGGGGAGAGGCTTCGGAAGCGAAACGCGCGCCGCTTATGCCGAGAACGGGCCTGATATGGCATTTCGCCATATATACGCCGATATACGCTATATCGTCGGGATTCATGCGTTTGCCGTTTACGACGGTCTTTAATATACCCTTGCGCCGTTCCCCGAACAGTCTCTGACCGTCAAGATAAGAAACCGGGATTTCAACCGTCGTCTTAATAAAAGGCAGAACGCCGGTAGTTATGGAAAAATCGGGGTTTTCCATGAACCATTCGGCGGGTTCCGAAATTTTCGCCTTATAAAACCTGATTTCTATTCTTGCCGAAAAATCCTGCGGGTTCTCGATATCGAACGCGAAATATTTACATTCCGGGGGAATCTTCCCGTTTACCTCAAAAAAAACCTCGCCTCCGTGCCTTTCAAAAATATATTTGTCTTTCTCGCCGTTATAGTTTTTCGCGTAATTATATTTCGCGGATAAATTAAGCCTAAATTCCATGAATAAAATCTCCTCTAAAATTTAATTAAAACAATATAAATATATTCTATCATATTTTTAATTTAAATAAAAGCGTATTTTAAGAAAATTTAAAATAAAAATTCCGCATAGATTTTATCCCGATTCTGCATACTATTATTTAATATATTTAATAAAATAATTATAAATTCCGGGAGGAGATTCGTATGGGCGCGCCATTAAGACTCGGCGAGGTTCTGCTCGAGTCGGGATATATAACCCGCGAACGGCTTGAACGCGCGTTAAGTCTGCAAAAAGAGTCCGGCGGTAAAAAACGGCTCGGAGATATATTAATCGAAAATAATATACTTTCGGAGGACAGGATACTGTCGGCGCTGTCCAGGCAGCTTAACTTAAAATATATATCTTTAAGCGACGTTCCCGTCGATTTAAAGGCAGTCGCGAGAGTACCCAAGGCGACCGCCCTCAAATACTGTCTTATCGCGGCTAATATGGAAAATTCCGTTTTGATTTTATGCATAAACGACCCGCTTAATTATTACGCTCTCGAAGAAGTAAAGTTAATTACCCGTATGCAAATCGAAACGAGAATCTGTAAAAGAGACGATATTTTAAAGGCCATAGACGAGTTCTACTCTGAAATCGAAGCTCAGAAAGCCGCCCGGGGAGCGAACGAAACCGCCGCAAAAACCGGAGCGCGCCCTCTTACGGATTTAAAAATCGATATTTCGGAAACGTCCGGAGATACTCCCGTAGTCTCGCTTATAAATTCAACGCTTTATAAGGCGCGCGGCGCGGGAGCGAGCGATATTCATATAGAACCGTTTGAGAATAATATAAATATAAGAATCCGTATCGACGGTCAAATCGTCGATTACCTGACTATTGCAAAGTCTCTGCATAATTCTATGGTCTCGAGGATAAAAATTTTGTCCGGTCTCGACATAGCCGAAAAACGCATACCCCAGGACGGGCGCTTCAGCGCAAAACTGGAAGACGCCGAGATAAACGTCCGCGTTTCGGTCATGCCCACGGTATACGGCGAAAAAATAGTCCTGAGGTTTATGGACCGGAATACGGTTCTCGACAACGCGGACACTTTCGGTATGGACCGGGAAGATTTTGAGAAAATGACGGATATATTAAAAGCTCCGCACGGACTGATATATATAACCGGGCCGACCGGCAGCGGAAAAACGACCACGCTCTATATGATAATGGAAGCGCTCTCGCATAGACTTGTCAATATCGCCGCCATAGAAGACCCCGTAGAAAAAAATCTGCCGAAAATAAACCAGACGCAAATCAACCCTCCCGCCGGCCTTACGTTTGAGTCGGGTCTGCGTTCAATCCTCAGGCAGGACCCCGATATCATCATGATAGGAGAGACCCGGGACCCGGAAACCGCGGCCGTTTCGGTACGGTCTGCCCTGACCGGGCATCTTGTCCTGTCGTCTCTGCACACCAACGATTCGGTCTCGGCAATAGTCAGGCTTATCGATATGGGAGTGGAAGAATATCTTCTCGCAAACTCCCTTATCGGCGTCGCCGCGCAGCGCCTCGTAAAAAAAATATGCCGTAACTGCTATGAAGAATATACCCCGTCCGGGAGCGAACCCGGGCTGATTTTAAAGGACGCGCCCAGTCTCGCGAGGGGCGCGGGCTGCCATAACTGCAACAACACCGGATTTAAAGGACGCGCCGCCGTCCATGAGATTCTATATATCGATTCGAATATAAGAAGCATGATTTCAAAGAAATCTCCGGCCGAAGATATTTACGGTTATATAAAGGCGAATAAAAAAATGAAAAGCCTGCGGGAAAGTCTGCTGAATTTAGTCCTGGAAAAAAAGACGTCGGTCGGCGAACTGCTTAAACTGACGTATTTTACGGATTGAATTTTTTATTTCTTCAAAAAGGGAATAATTAACAGGGATTGCGAATTTGAAAAAGAGAATAATAAAAATAAAATATATTAAAACACAGGGAGAAAATTATTTATGATTAACAGATTATCCGCGCTGAAAAACAAAAAAGGCTTCACGCTGGTTGAGATTATCGTCGTACTGGTCATTATCGCGGTACTCGCGGCGGCCGGTATTCCGTCGCTTATCGGCTTTATCAGCGACGCGAGGGGAAAAACTCTGGTCGCGGAGGCGAGAGCGACGTATACCGCGGCTCAGGCGGTTATCACGGAAGCCCACGTTATGAACCACAGTATCGGTCAGTGGCAGCCGTCCGGTCATTTCGGTTCAAATCCGACGGCGGGAAATAACGCGGCGTACAATAACAAACTGGCGGGTCTGCTCGCTCCCGACCTGTCGGTCGAAAATATAAACGGCATTACTTTCGGCAACGGGGTGGTTTCGCAGCTTATATACGTTAAAAACGACTATACCGTTACGATAAAACCCGGAGAACCGGCTTCGATTGTCAGAAACTCTTAATAGGCTTATGATGGGATTTATTATAACTCTCGGAGTATTCGTAATACTTGCCGCGATAGCGGTCATAGATTTTAAGACGATGGAAATCCCGGATTCGCTAATACTCGCCCTTCTGCCGTTCGCGGTTATGTCTGCGCGGGTATTTACCGAAATTAATATTTGGGAACGCGCGGCCGGCTTTTTTGTAATAAGCCTGCCCATGCTGATTATCTCGCTTTTAATAAACGGCGCTTTCGGCGGGGGAGACATAAAGCTCGCCGCGGCGTGCGGATTTATACTTGGCTGGAAAAATATGCTGGCGGCGTTTTCCATAGCGCTCCTGCTGGGCGGAGTATACGCGATATATCTGCTCTTGAGCCGTAAAGCGAAGAAAGGCGCGGCGATCGCGTTCGGGCCTTATCTGTGCGCGGGCATTTGCCTTGCCATGCTTTACGGCGGCGAAATAGGCGGAATTATCGAATCGTATTTAAATTTATTTTTGTTTATATGGCAGTAAAGTAAATTTTGGAGAATAAAGAGATGCCGGGATATAAATTGAAACCGAACGAAATATCCGAATTTTCGAGACAGCTTGCGGGTATGCTGAAAAGCGGCATAACGGTTATACGCGCCGTCGGGATTTTAAAATCAAGGGATTTTAAGCCCGTTCTTCTGGGGGTTTACGGCAAACTGCATAAGGACGTTTCGTCGGGTTCTTCGCTGTCCGAAGCGATGAGGCTTCAGAAACCGGCGTTCCCCGAGCTTCTAATAAATATGTACGCGTCCGGAGAGACGTCCGGTCAGCTCGGACGCGCCGCCTCGAAGATGGCCGCGCACTACGAAAAAGAATATAGGTTAAACAATAAAATCCGCTCCGCAATGACCTACCCGGTCGTTTTATCGGCGGTAACCGGAACTGCCGCGATGGTTATATTCACTCTCATACTTCCCGAGACGTTCAGCCTGTTTGAAGATATGCCCCTGCCGCTTATTACCCGGGTCATGTTCGCGCTCAGCCGGTTTTTCCGCTCCTACTGGCTCCGGACGATAGCCGGAGTTTTGATAATAACGGCTTTTGTAAAATATTTATCGGGGATTTATAAAGTCTCCCTTTGGTACGATAAGAAAAAATTAAAGTTTATATTGTTCGGGAGATTACTGAAAACTATTTATACGGCAAGATTCGCGAGGACCCTCTCGTCGCTTTACTCGGGCGGGGTATCGATTATAGACTCCCTTGAAATAAGCGCGTCCGTAATCGGCAATAAGTTTATACGGGAACAGCTTAACGGCTTAATAGAAAACGTAAGGAACGGGGAATTATTATCGGAAGCGGCCGGAAAAATATCGGGGTTCGACAAAAAACTCGCGGCGTACGTTTTAATAGGCGAGGAATCGGGCAATCTCGACGGTATGCTTATATCGGCGGCGGAAAGCCTCGATTACGAAGCCGAAACGGCGGCCGAGGGAATGACGCGGCTTCTCGAACCCCTTCTTATAGTGTCTATGGCGGCTATTATTTGTTTTATTATGCTGTCCGTTATGCTGCCCGTATTTGATTTGTATAATAATATAGCGCAATAAAAATAAAAATAATCGATATTTTGAGGATATAGAAAATTATGAAATCGTCGGTTTATATATCGCCGGAAAGAATCGAAGCGATAGGCTATACTAAATCCGGCAGAAGCTTTAAAATAAATAAATATAAGGTTTATTATCTGCCCGAAGGCGTTATGGCCGACGGCGTAATAACGGACGGCGGAGTCCTGACGCAATGTCTGGATTCTATGCGGCGCGAAAACCCGGGGCTTTTCAGAAATACGTCGCTCGTTATAGACGGCGGTTCCGTTTCGGTTAAGAAATTCCCCGCGCCAAAACTCAAACGGCGGCAGTATTACAGACTTATAAAAGACGAATTTTCAGACGCGGCGGATAATTTTAGAGAGCTTCTTCTCGATTACAGTATTGTCAAAGGGAAAAATAACGAGGCTGAAATATTATCGTGCGCCGCGGACAGAAACCAGGCCGAAGAATATATATCGGTTTTTAGAAACGCCGGAATAAAATTAAAGTCCGTTCATATAGGCGCGCAGACGGTCATGAGCTATATAGAATCAAAGCTGGAATTTCAGAACGAAACTCTCGTAATAAATGTAATAGACGCTTTAACTATGCTGTCCGCTATATTTGAAAACGGGGTAAACGTCTTTATGTCGAGAGTCAGGCTTAACGGCGAAAATAAAGAATCGTTTTTAAACGATATAGCGAATAATTTATCCGGGCTTGTACGGTTTGCGAAATCGGAGAAAATCAGCGATATAACCCGCGTCTGCTATCTGGGATTGGAAAAAGGCGATACAGATATAATCAACTCTCTCAACCGGCATAAGGAAATTGAAATAACGGAGATTGAAACGACGGGAAAAGACCCCGAAAACCCGGAAGCTCTTCCCGAGGCGCTCTTCGCGTATCTTAATATTCATCTCGTTTCTTCCCCGGACGGAATCGATTTAATACAAAGTATTAAAACGCTTAATCAATTCAAAGAACTTACAAGGCCGAGAAGGCCGGAAATCGCCGCCTTCCTCGCAATCGTGACGCTGCTCGCGGGAACGGTCGTTTATTTCGCTTCGCAAATATACGAACTTACCGGAAATATTGAAAAAATAAAAGGAGATATAGCGGACGTATCCGTAAAATCAGCCGAGCTCGACGAGATTATGAACCGGACGGCGAAATATTCTGATATAGAAATACAGCTGAATCAAAAAAAAGAGGCGGGAAATAAACTGCCGGAAATCACGAACGAAATTCTGGATTTGATTTTTAACGCGGACGGAGAAAAAATAACGGTTTCAAGAATAGAGTTCGACGAGTCTGCCGGCATTATAAGAATTGCCGCGAGGAGCGTAAGCGAACTGGATTCTTCGGACTACGCGGAAAAACTCAAAGCGAGCGGGCTCGTCGAATCGGTTTTGTATACCGGCTACAGCTTCGGCGCCGGGAGCGACGGCATAATATATTATAATTTTAATATAGACGTAGAGGTATAAAGTCAATGAGGTTAAGCAAACGGGAAAGAGTCCTGATTTTTACGGCGGCGGTAACGGTTACGGCGTATATTACAATGCAGTTTATTATATTTCCGATGTATAATCTAACCGGCGTCCTGTCCGAAGAATATGATGCGCTGGCTATGGAAATGCGCCGGACGGAAATCAAACTGGACAACGAACCCGGCATAATTTTAAGCCGCATGAAAGCCGAAGAAAAATTCAATATTATAAATATCAGTTATCCGGTAAATATATCTAACGAAAAAATATCGGGTATTTTAACTGAATTGTGCAGAGAAAGCGGCTTCAATTCTATATTGTCCCTGTCGGTTTCACCTCAAAAACGTCCGGCAGACGAAGATACCGGCGCTTTTTATGAAGTGGAAGTAACGGCGTCGCTTAACGGAGATTATAATTCGGTCAGAAATCTTATATCTGTTCTGGGTCAAACAGACAATATAAAAATAAGCCGGCTGTCTCTTTCAGTCCGGCCGGAATCGGATTATGAGTTTTATTCGTCTAATATTTCTAATATAACCGTAAGCTTTGAATTTACCGTAATGGACTTTTCCGGATTTTTTGGAGTGTGAAATATTTATGCGGGGGAAATTAATAGACAAAATAAAAAGCAGGGCCGCGTTTACCCTGATTGAGGTCATAGCCGTTATGTTTGTTCTCGGGGTTCTGGCCGCCGCGTCGGTTCCGTCGATGCTCGGATATATCGAACACGGCAGACAGACCGGCCGCATGAATATAGCGAGAACCCTGTATCTCGCCGCTCAGGACCGGCTTATTCGAAGCGTAACGGACAGAAATTTAAAAGAGACGCTTACAAAATATCACGATGACAACACGAAACTTCCCGGGTTTATTAAAATTCCGGAAGATAATCCTGATAACGCCGACTATATTTATTATATAAGCAAGCCCGGCGGATACGAGCTGGGCGGAGACGATTTAACGGATGCGTTTTATAATTTACTGGATGAAATTATATTAGACAAAGCGATATTAAACGGCGCGCTCCTGATGGAGTATAATATCAGGACGGGCGTCGTCTTGTCTGTTTTTTACGGAGACGCGGGGCAGTCGGAGTTTAGTTATTATAATACCCCGGAGAACGGCGATAATATAAACAACGTTACGGGAGGACGCGGATTTGATAATTATACTCACGCCTCAAAAAGAAAACAGGGATATTACGGCGCGAACCCGGCGGGCGCGGCGTTTGCCGCGAATATTCCCGAGGCGGCGTATATTTACGACGGCTTCGACAAAAATCTCAACGGTAAAGTCAATATACTTTACGCGGAGTTTTTACTGTCTGAAGAGAATATCGCAAACGGAGAGGAGTATATTTTCGAAATTATAAACGCCGCAAACGGGGTTCAAATTACAGCTCCCGTAAAAATCGGCGATTTAATCCCCGGCGTTTACGCGGGCGGATTATATAAAAGATATATCTGGATTCTCGACGAAATCCCGGACGGAGCGGATATCGTTAATACTCCTCTTATTAATAATAATATAAGCGGCGCTGCAGAACCCGTAAATATAAAAGCGAAAGTAACGAAATCAGACGGCGCGTCCTTTAATTCCCTCTCTACCGCTAACACGCATTTTTACTATAACCCGAACAGACCCGAAAATAATTTCGAAATCAAATCCGCGAGGCACTTAAATAATATACGCCGTATATCAAATCAGACGGACGATAAAATTTATATCCAGACCGAAAATATTAATATGAGTCTTGAATATAACGGGGTCGCGAATTTTAAGCCGGTCGATAATTTCAGAGGCGAATATAACGGCAACGGTAAAAATATCGAGAATATTAAAATCAACGCTCCCGGAACTGAAAACGCCGGTCTGTTCGGTAATATTTTAAATACCGGAAGCGTTAGAAATCTTACGCTGATAAATCCGGAAATTAAAGGAGGAATAAACGCGGGCTCAGTCGCCGGAATAAACGACGGCGCAATAACGAATATTTACGTAAGCTTCACAGAAAATCCGGGAACGGAAAACCGGCAAATATACGCTAAATCAAATGCGGGCGGAATTGTAGGGGTAAATTTAAACGGCGGAACTATCGCAAACGCGACGTTTGTTTCCCCGGATAATTATATTCGCGTTATAAGCGACAATAACGCCGGCGGGATAACCGGACAAAACGGCGGCGTTACTGATAAAGCTTTGTTTCTCGCCGTTTCCCCGAAAAACAAAGAGATAAATATAATAAATCCTATAGCGGGAGAAATATTGCCCGGCGGGATATTAACGGATACTTATTATCTTTCGGGAGAAGGAATAATCCCGGAACAAATCAAAGAATATAATCTTGAAACGCCGAACGAAATATTGAGCCAAGGCGTTGGAACGGACGGGATTTTGCAGTATAATCCGGGATTAGACTGGACGTATTACGCGGAACTTGACACAGAAGAAATATTAAATCCCGATAATAAAATATATCCCTACCCGTTTTACTCCGGTATACAGACCCCAGAAAGCTGGCCCGTCGTCAAAAATATAGAACCGGAGAATATTTCTGTCGAAAATTTATTTTATTATGAAATATACGCAGGAGAAGAACCGGAAATATATAGATATTTATTAAGCGGCGAAGTTCTTCCCGATAATAAATTAGTCGTACACGACGGTTACGGAATAGAGTTTTCGCATAGCGAGGACGGCGAATATATAACTGAAATATACGGCGCGGAATTTGACGTTGAGATAAGCGATGGAAAAGGATATTTATATATACCCAACGGTTTTATTGAAACTCTCGGTGAATCTCTCGATTTCAACCCTAATTTTGCCCCGGAAGAATACGGGCTTATACGTTCTCCCAGACATATCGCGAATATAAGCAAATTCCCGGCGGATAATTATACGCAGCAGTTAAACGCGGATTTTAAACTGTACAGAAAAGAACTGGGGGAATTAGAGGATTTAAGCAACGGCGAAGCGATGATTTTTAACGCCGCGGTTATTAACTCGGATTTCACAGGGGAATATAACGGCGGCGGAAATATTATAAGCGGAGTAGTTATTAACGGCGGGGATAATAATAATACCGGTTTATTTGCGTATAACAGAGGGGAAATACACAGTTTAACCCTTGAAAAATCAGAGATAAACGGCAATAATAACGTCGGGGGTATAGCGGGGACAAACTCCGGAATTATCAGGCGGGTAAGCGTAGAGCAGTCGGAAATTAACGGTGGAATTAACTTAAATAATAACGTAGGAGGTGTCGCGGGGAATAATACGGGCATAATCAGCGACGTTTATTTTCTCTCGGTAAATAATCACAATAATATTCCGGTGTCTGAAAACGGCGGCGGTATCGCCGGAAACAACGCGGGTATAGTCTCTCGCGCGTTTTATCTCGCCCCCGCGCCCGTAAACGAAAACACGGGAGAATTTTATCCCATAGTAAGAAAAGGCGAACCCGCGACCGTCAATATTATAAACGGCGGGCCGTCGTCTTTCTTCCTGTCGGGACACAGATATTCGACGGATAAGCGGCAGTCATGGATTAACTCGGGTTATAATCTGGAAACAGGCGGCAAAAAAGCCGCCGGCGGGGGAGTCGGGCTGAACACGGAATTTCTTGAAATGGACTGGCTGGATTTCTATTATAAAATAGACAAGACAGAATGGGAACAAAATTCAGACTATCCGTATCTTTTTATAAAAAACATGGGCAGACCTCTCGAATGGACCGTTACTGACAGCCCTCCCAGACCAGAACAGGCTGACAGAAGCGCATGGGATTTTACAGAGCCCAACGCGAACAGGGCGGCGAGCGTGGAATTTAAAAACGGCGATTTTTCCGACGTTTCTTACATGGAAATACCGGACGCCGTAACGGGAACGGGCGCGGCTTTGACAAATCTTACGACCCTTACGCCCAATCCGTATTCCCCGACCCGCCATTTTGTGAATCAGGATTATATTACGGGCTGGAATACCCGTCCGGTAAATCCCGATTTGAACGGTCTGGACGCTTATCAGAGAGAAAGCGTAAATTGGGTCGAACTGCAAATGCCGCTGAACGACCCGGGATACGACGCGAACGGCTGGTGGAATCCGTCGGCCGGGCAATGGTGGACGGACGAGCATAATAATTATCTTAACGATTTTATGTATTCTGATTACAAAGGAAATTACGCGCCTCTTCCGTATAATATTAATGATTCTGATTACAGATACGCCGAGTTGAACGCCGAAATACCAGGAACGCTTTATCAGGTCTGCCCGACGACTCCCGAAACTCAGTTCATATATTCTTTTTATCACGCGTCAAGATTAAGGACGGGAACGCTCAACAGTACGAAACGCGAGGCTGTGTCCGGCGACAGAATGAATTTCTATCTGACCGGTATAGACATAGACAGCCCCGGACTTCAGCCGGGGGATTCGCTTACCCTGATTCGTCCGTGCCGCTCTCCAAGAAGAATCAGCCCGGCTTCGTCCGTATCGAATCAGGGCGGAAGCCAAAATCCGGACTGGAATCCGGACGCATGGAATACCGTCAGATACGAGGATTTGGAAACTGTTTATACTGACGGCGAAGATTTAAGTTACTACAGGGATAGATTTTCAGAAGACCCGGACTGGCCCGCAGATAATAAGCCGTATCTGTACGACGTCTGGATTGCGGACTCTGGTTACGGCATAACGTTCTGGTCTCCCGTTATTATAACGGGTATTCCGGATACGGGCGTCGGCGAAATACGGCAGTTACTGTCGGCAGACGCAAAGGCAGACGGCAGGATTATCGGTTACTGGGGAGTCGAATACGGCTGGAAACACTATTACGGAATATATGAAGTCCCCGACGGACAGTTTAACACGGAGTTTGCTTTCCGGTCGAGAGAAACCGAAAGGACGACCACTTCAAACTATCTTGACGGCGTTTCGTTTCTATCTCCCGCGTTTCTCTCCGTAAACTCTTATATCAAAGACGAAAACGGCGAATCGGACGTAATGTTCACCCTGCCCGGTTCTGTCCTGACGGTTGAGATAAACGTCATAAATTACGGTGAGATAACCGCTGAAAATATTTTAATAACCAATCAAATCAAGCCTTTCGACGAATATATAAAATATATAGGCAACGTAAAAATTAACGGCCTGGATAGTGAAGATACCGCCGTATTCGACGAGAACGGCGGCGTTCTGAAATTTAATCCCGGCGGGTTAAAATTAGAAACGAACGAAGAAATCAAAATAACTTTTCAGATAGAAGTCCTAACCGAAGTAAAAGACGACCCGAATAAAACGACGACCCTGCTGTATTATTTCAAAAATCAGACTTCGGTCAGTTACTCGCAGGAAAGCGGAATGAAACTGGCGGCCCTGTCTCACGAATACAGAAACGCATCCGGACCCGAACCGGTTCAGGTATATATAAATCCGGTGAAACTTACCAAAACAGTCGAAGAACTAGGTCATAATTTGTTTGAGATAACCCTTAAAGCCGAAAACGTTTACGAGCAGGGAGCGGTTAATACAAGAGGTCTCGTCACGGAATGGATTTCAGGCGATTTCAGGATTGCCGATAAAGACAGTCTTGATTCAAGCGTTTTCGTTATCGATACTTTCGGCGACGGTTCTTCGCGCATAGTCGCGCATAACGTGAATTTGAGCCCTGACGAAAGAGAACGCGAGATTAAATACAGACTGGAATATACCGGCAAAGGCTACGGAGTCTCGTATTTAAGCATGAGTTCCGATTACAGGTACGAAACCGGGATAGAGTCGGTATCTCCGGGTCAGCCCATTTATGTCTCTCTTGCGTTCCCCCAGCCCGTCGCGGGAATACCGGTTAAAACGGCCGATAATCTTACGGACGAAGATTTTACGTTTATTATCGAAACGGCCGATACGCATATGCTCGATATAACGAGAACCGTCAATTTCAGTTCCGGCGAAAGACTCGCCCACGACGACTACAACGTAACTCCCGAGATTTTCCTGGTAAAATTTACAGACGGCGATTCCGGAGAATACGAGCTTACGGACAGTATAACAAACGACGATTACGGCGCGGTTATCAACAAAGGCAGCGGCAGACTGGAGTTTACTTTAACTCCGGGAATCACAGATATAATCGGCGAAGAAAGAGAATATATTATCAGATATAAGATTCTGCTTACGGCTGAAAAGTCGGGTTCCCAGCTTAAATTTAATCTCGATTCTGATATTATAGAAATAAAAATTATCGTAAAACCTCAAAACGGCGGGGACGGAGGAGAAGAAGGCTGATGACAACGGGAAAAAATATAATCAGAATAATAAAAATAATAAAAGACGAGAGCGGCGCGTCTCTGATGTATGTCCTGGGCATTACAATGCTGCTTTTGTTTGCCGCAGTATCTGTCCTGACTGCGGCAAGCGCGAATTTGAACGCGCCCGTAAGACAGAATATACGCAGTAAAACTTTGATTCTCGAAGATTCGATTCACGGAAATATTATGTACAGTCTGCAAAGCGACCCCGCAAACCCGGATTTTTTATCGGCGCAAATAGTGAAAGCGTTGTATAACGCGGAAAAAACCCCGGGGTTGAATCTTGATAATTTTCAGATAGAACTGGAAATGCAAATCGAAAATTTTAATTCGGACGGGTTCGGCGAAATTAATATAACGCTTGATTTCTTCCCTGAACCGGACGTCCGGATATATCCGGCGGTTCCGGAAGAGGGCGAAGCGCCGGGAATCCCCGAGACGGCGTATATAACCGCGAACATGGCCGTTACCCTGGAAATAAAAATAAAATCCGGAAACGGAGGAACGGTAAAATCAAGGGCGTTTTACGAATATACGGGCGGTAAATTAACAGACGGGAATATTACCGGTTACGGAAAATGGGAGCTGACGGGATATGAAAAAACGGAGTAGAATAATAAATTTATTATTGAATAAAAAAGGCGAAACCCTTGCGGAGAGTATCGCCGCGCTTCTTCTGCTGTCGCTTCTTCTGCTCACTATAGCGGCAATTATAAACGTTTCGTTCGCAATGACGCGAAGCGCGTTAGACGGCGCAAAAGATAATCAGGATTATATAAATAATATAATACGGGGTAATTATCCGGCGGAAACAGAAATAAGAACGACGATAAATTTTAAATCCGAAAGCAAAGATATATCGGCGTCGCACAAGATAATATTGAACGACGCTTATATTACCGCGTTTGTTCCGGATTAAACGGAAATCAGGAGGCGTATTTATAATTATAATCAAAATTCTAAAATCAAAAAAAGGCGCGTCTTTGACAGAACTTACGGCGGGTCTGGTCGTTTTCGTCATTCTCGTAATCGCCGCAACCGCCGTCGTTATACCGGTTATGGGCGTATTTGCGAAATCAAACGAACTCGCGGAGTTGAATAATATTCTCGATACTGTCGCTAATTTTATAATAAGCGGCGCGCATGATTTACCGGGTTTATTATCTTTTGACGTAAACCCGGACGGCATACTGACGAAAAACGGCGAACCTGTTCTGTCAAAGGCGTTCTATAAAAACAAAAGCGTTAAAATTAATTATTCCCCCGATTTAACGGAAATATCAACCGAATATATTCTGACCGTGAGAATTTTCTCGGACAGAGACAACGGCGAGATGATAAGCCGCGAATATTATATCAAGCCGTTTATGCTGAATAAATATAATTAATATTAACTCATACGGATAATTCTGCCGCTGATATTCTCAAGAAGATTTAAATCGTGCGAAATCAGCAGCATAGTCAGGTTATGTTCTTCTTTCAGCCGTTTCAACAGACGTATAATTTTACCGCAGGCGATAACGTCGAGAGACGAAAACGGCTCGTCCGCAATTATCAGGCCGGGTTTTGCCGCGACGGCTCGGGCAATCGCGACCCTCTGCCGCTGTCCTCCCGATAACTCGCGCGAACGCCGGTTAATGAGCTCCGGCTCAAGCCCGCAGTTTCCCATAAGCTCAAGTATGGCTTCGCGCGGCGGCCTTTGTTTATCTGCCAGATAAACGGGCTCGGCAATAATCTGCCCTACGGTCATACGCGGATTAAAAGCCGAAGAACAGTCCTGGAAAATCATCTGTATACTAAGCCCGTCCTTTGCGTAACGCTCTCCTCCGGACGGCTTTTCCAGTCCCGCGATACACCTCGCAAGCGTCGATTTCCCAATGCCCGAAGCGCCGCAGAGACCCGTCGTCTCTCCCTCGTAAATATCAAAGTCAACGTCTTTAAAAACGCAGTTTAAACGTCCGTACCCCAACGGATAATACTTGCTGAGTTTTTTTATTTCTATAAGTTTAGTATCCGAATGTTTTCCAGTCGTTTCTTTACGGAATTTATATGATTCGGACGAGTGTCTAATCAGTTCTTTCGAGTATTCCTCCCGCGGGTTTGCGAAAATTTCAGCGGTTTCGCCTTTCTCGATAATTTTGCCGTCCTTCATAATCATGACCCTGTCCGCAAAGTTTTTTACAAGACTCAAATCATGCGTTACAAACAAGACGGCGGCGCCGTCCGTCCGTATTTTACTTATTAACTCCATGATTTTAATTCTTATATCGGCGTCCAGAGAAGTGGTAGGCTCGTCCGCGAATATCGCTTCCGGACGCATAGCGAGAGCGACCGCGGCGGCCGCGCGCTGACGCATACCTCCCGAAAACTCCCCCGGATACTGACGTTTGCGGATATTCGGGTTATCTATCCCGACCCTGGAGAGAAGTTCTTCGGGATTCGGACGGTAAATTTTATTACCTTCCGTTATTTGCTTGCCTACGGGCATAGCCGGGTCAAGGGAAGTCATAGCGTCCTGCATTATGAGCGACATTTTATTCAAGGCGGGACGTTCCAAAACGTCGAACGTAATCTTCGCCCCGTCCGGCGACAGTCCGAGCAAAGAACGGCATAACGCAGTCTTGCCGCTCCCGGATTCCCCGACTAACGCGAGCAGTTCTCCCGGGTACAACTCGAAGCTAACCCCGCGAACCGCTTCTTTTCCGCATTGAAAAGTTACGCGTAAGTTTTCAATATTGATAATTTTTTCAGGTTTTTTTTCTGTTTCTGTTATTTCTGCTCCCATTCCCATTCCCATATATTCCGGAATATACCGACCCCGTGATGACCCAGAACAGTATCGGCAGATATACCCGTCAATCCTTTCTTCGCCGCGTATAACGCGTCTATATAGGCGATAAACGTGTACGCCGGGTCGTCCGCCAATTCTTTCTGAAACTCGTCGTAAAATACTTTTCTCTCTGATTTATTAATAAACGAACGCCCCTGCGTCAGTAATTCGTCGACGCGCCGGTTCGAATACCCGCTGTAATTTGCGCCGCCGTTCGTCCCGAAAACTTTATAAGTGTGGTCGTCGGGGTCGTACGGGCTGCCCCAGCCGATTAGAAACGCCCGCTGCCCGACCCAGTCGGTACGGGAGACAATCTCGACGGACGCGTTTACTCCGATATCCTGAAAATTCTGGACGCATATATTAGCCATGTCTACCCGTACCGGGTCGGACGAACGTACGGAAACCGCGAAAGCGAGCTGAACGCCGTCCTTCTGATAATACCCGTCCGAGCCGATTGTCCAGCCGAGGGCTTCTATTTCGGCCTTTGCCTTATCCGGATTATATTCGTATTTTTCAACGGAACTATTATTATATTCGCCTTTCTGCAGCGGCGAATACGCCGCCTCCCCGTGACCG
>Ga0099364_10001624_pt1 | contig 36676 bp, 40 predicted proteins | sample TergutTh196P3_FD_73070 | JGI IMG/M metagenome (GOLD analysis project Ga0099364, IMG submission 73070) | Microcerotermes parvus P3 segment gut microbial communities from Pointe-Noire, Republic of the Congo - Th196 P3 | ecosystem: Host-associated > Arthropoda: Insects > Digestive system > Gut ... | reverse complement strand
GCTTGCATACTATAATTTCCAATTCCCCTCTAGGGAGGGGTGGCAAACACTCGCAACAAAGTTGCGATAGTGTTTGACGGGGTGGTCGGCTACAATTGACAATTTACAATGAACAATGGACAGTTACGGGGGCTTGAAATTATAGAAATCTAATTCTATTTTTACCAGCAAATCTGAATCTACAATAATTGTCAATTGTACATTGTCAACTGTTAATTGTCATCGGGGTGCCGCCGCAGCGGCGGGTGTTTTTTTCGTGGTTACCGCAGCGGCGGGTGTTTTTTTCGCGGCTACCGCAAACTCTGTGTGTATCCTTGTAGGGTATGCACCCCCGTGCATACCGTCCATCATAGCATGACGGAGAGGGCGACTGTCAATTGCACCAAAAACCCTCCCCCTGAATTTCAGGAGGAGGGTTTTAGTTATCCCTATCATTACCCGTTCATCAATGACATGGGGTCTATCCATTTTTCTGCGTTTTTGACGGCGAAATGCAGATGCGGGTCTTCTGCTATTTCATTGAGGGCGGTCATTCCCACCGCTCCGATGGTGTCTCCTACCTTTAGGTCAACCCCCGCTTTTATGGTTACATTTTTATCAAGATTGTAGTAGTAACCGATATAACCCTCACCGTGATCTATAACAACCGTCATTCCCCATCTGGGGTCCTCACCTACATTGAGCACCTTGCCGTCTGCAGCCGACTTTACAGGAGTGCCGAGTTCTGCCTTAATGTCAACTCCGTCGTGGGTTCTCCAGTCGTTGAGGGTTTTGGATCTTACAAGCTCTCCGTTGCTGAATGGTACCGATACCTCTCCCGCCAGAGGCATTGCCCATTTGTTCTGCGCTATAGGAGCCTCTTCATTGGATTGAATGTTATCATTCTCATCTGTGCCGTCGTCATCGTCGTCGTCCTCGTCATCGCTGTCCGATGTTTCTGAGATTCCTATGCCGCCCTGGGGTTTGTTTACATCATCGGCAATGTTCCCCCAATCATAGGGGTCATTATAGACTATGTTGTTATTCCCAAAGTTGTTGTCTCGGGTCAGGGTCGACATGGTTCGGTTAATGGCAAAATAGGCAGCCGTTCCTACAGCTAAAAGACTTATCGCAAGAGCTATATAAAACCCCTTGCCCGTAAAAAATGCCAAACCTTTTGATTTGTTAAAGTTTATATTTTTCATATCTTTCTACCTCCGCTGTTATTTTTGCCCTCTATTCCCAAAAATATGCCCCGATAAATAAAAATTTTTACAATTCCCCAAATTCGTATCCCGATTCCCGTATGGTATCTATAACATCCCCCAATATTTCGGCATTGGTTTTAGAGACGGCATGGAGCAGATATATCGCTCCCTTGTGGGCGTTTTCGGTGACCTTCTTTAAAGCGGAAGAGGGTTCCGGCTGCGATTTAACATCATAGTCATAATAGGCGTAACTCCAAAACACAGATCTATATCCGAGACTTGCGGTTACCGCCAGCGATTGCTCCGAGAACTCTCCCATCGGAGGACGGAAGAGGGTCATCTTGTATCCGTATTCCTTTAATATATACTCGTGCAGCAGCATGATCTCCGATTTCATCTGCTCTATGCTGATGGTCGGCATTGATTTATGCTTAAAGCTGTGATTGCCGAGTATATGACCCTCGCTGATCATGCGCTCTATGAGCCGGGTGTTTTCTTTGGCATATCCGTGGGTGATAAAGAATACCGCCCTCACACCCCTGTCAGATAGGGTGTCTAATATCTTTTCGGTGTATCCGTTCTCATATCCTTCGTCAAAGGTAAGGATTATTCTGTCGCTCTCTTCATTGATAAAAACAGCGTTATACCCGCCGTATCTTGCGTTAAACTCTATAGATGAAACGGGACGTCCGTGTACATCCTTGTGAACTCCCTGTCCCCAGCCCCGCTTTTGTCTGTCAAGACTGCTAAAGTCGTATGATGCGCTAAAGACGGGTATATTTATTAAAATCATTACAACCGCAACTGTAATAATTGATATTATTTTTTTCATAACTGCCTACCATCCTTTGTGTAATCCTGTGATATTCTTGTAGGGTACGCACCGTGCCTGCCGTCCTTTGTGTAATCCTGTGCGTACCCTACGGTTATATCAATCGCAAATCATTATGATGTTGCACCTGTGTGTCCGTCGATCCCTGTGTTACCGTTGTTGTTATCGCCGCTGTATTCGTCATGGATGCTCTGCGAGGTACTGTGGGGTTCCTCACTATGCGAAGTAGTTCCGCTTTGACTGGTGTGCGAACTGCCGGAATGTATATTATTCCTGCAAGAAGCAACAGATAAAACAAGCATTATCGCAAATACTGTAATTATAAACCTTTTCATTATTAAACCACACCTCCGTTTTTTTAACTTTTGATATAATCTGCACTCGACAGACTATTGAGTATATTTTGTGCAAAAATAATAAAATAATGCGGAGATTTATAAATTATCGTCATAACATCTAATCGGCAGATGTATATTTTGCATATTTATGTGAAATATACAGTTTTGCGAAAATCGGTTGTATTTTATACCGCAACCGTGTATAATCTGTATATTGACCAAAAAATGATCAAAGAAAATCAATTGAAAGCAGGATTTTAGCAATGATAAAGGCAGGAATAATAGGTGCGACAGGCTATGTGGGTAACGAACTTCTGCGGCTGCTGCTGCGGCATCCGTCTGTGGAGGTTTCGGGATTGAGGGATGTAGATTCCTATGAAGGTAAGGGATACGACAGCGTTTATGCAAATTATGCAGAGATATGCAATATAAAAATGACCGATCAGGATACGGTCATACAAAATGCTGATGTGGTATTTACCTGCCTGCCTGCGGGATTCAGCGAAAGGATAGCCATAAACTGCCTTGAATCGGGCAAAATGCTTATAGACCTCGGCAGTGATATGCGTATTCGGGATGAGGATGTAAATAAAGAGTGGTACGGCATAGACCGTCAAAGACAGGATATTATAGCACAGACTGTATATTCTATACCCGAACTGCATGGTCAAAGACTCAAGTCGGCAAGAATCATAGCCAATCCCGGCTGTTATCCCACGACTGCGGCATTGGCGCTGGCACCCGCTGTAGAGCAGGGTCTTGTCGATACAAAGACAATAATAATCGACAGCAAATCGGGTGTTACGGGAGCGGGAAAGGGCCCAACGGCCGAGACACAGTATGCCGAGGTCAACGAAGCCTTTCGAGCATACAAGATAGGACAGCATCGGCATATCCCTGAGATTGAGCAGATTCTCAGCGATATAGCGGGCAGTTCTGTAAAGGTCACCTTCACTCCCCATCTTCTGCCTGTCAACAGAGGGATACTCTCGACTGTATATGCCGGTCTGAGCAGTGACCTCAGCCAGGATGAACTGTGGGATGTTTATAACGATTTTTACAAGGACAAGAGATTCGTGCGGATTCTGCCCCAAGGCATGGCGGCTAATATGAAAAACGTCAAGTATTCCAACTATTGCGACATCTCTGTACACACAGACCGACGAACAGGCAGACTGATAGTCGTTTCTGCTATAGACAACATGGTCAAGGGTGCGGCAGGACAGGCGATACAGAACATGAACATAGCATTAGGGCTGGAAGAAAGCATGGGATTAGACCTAATCCCGCCGACATTTTAAAAAATATTAAAAAATTGGAGAATAAGATGAATATGACAATCATTCCCGGGGGGATTTGCGCTCCCGTTGGATTCAAGGCGGCCGGAATACAGTGCGGACTGCGTAAAAACAAGAGCAAGAAAGACCTTGCTCTTATCTACGCCGATCAGCCATGCGTTTCTGCGGCGGTCTATACGCAAAACAAGGTCAAGGCGGCTCCGCTCCTTGTGACCATGCAGAACCTTGCCGATTCACAGGCAAGGGCTGTGATCGTCAACAGCGCCAACGCCAACGCCTGCAACAAAGACGGTCTTCAAAAGGCTCATATGATGTGCAAACTTGCGGCGGACGCCCTGTCCATCCCTGAATCGGATGTTATTGTATCCTCAACGGGGGTTATAGGACAGACCCTGCCGATAGAACCCATAGCCAACCACATCGATGCTCTTGCGGCGGCTCTCTCGCATGACGGAGGCGGCGATGCGGCCGAGGCGATTCTCACAACCGACACGGTCAAAAAAGAAATAGCCGTCTCATTCGAGACGGACGGAAAGATCTGCAAAATAGGAGCAATGGCAAAGGGAAGCGGAATGATACATCCTAATATGGCGACACTGCTCTGTTTTGTCACCACCGATGCCGCTATTTCTCCCCAAGCGCTGTCCAAAACAGCAAGAGAGGTCTGTGACGATACATTCAACATGGTTAGTGTAGACGGTGATACGTCAACTAATGACATGATGGTGGTAATGGCATCCGGTCTTTGCGGGAATCAAGCGGCGGAAGATGATCAGCCGCCTGACGGATTCAAACAGGCTCTCATGTTTGTATGCACACACCTTGCAAAAGAAATAGCAAAAGACGGTGAGGGCGCTACCAAACTGCTGGAATGTACCGTTACGAGCGCTGGGGACATAGACACGGCAAGGTCTGCGGCAAAGTCGGTCATAAGTTCCAGCCTGTTCAAGTCGGCCATGTTCGGCAAGGACGCCAACTGGGGCAGGATCCTCTGTGCCGTGGGATATTCGGGCGGTGAGATAGACACAGACAAAATCGCCGTCTCTCTATCATCCTGCAACGGAGAAATAGAGGTATGCAGGAACGGTACGGGGCTCCCGTTTGACGAACAAAGAGCGGCTGATATTCTAAGCGGGGATGAGATAAAGATACTCATAGACTTAGGAGAACCGCAGGGTTATTCCGCCTCAGCATGGGGCTGTGACCTTACCTACGACTATGTCAAGATCAACGGGGACTACAGAACATAAGGAGAAGATTATGGATATATCAAATAATACAAAGGCGCAGGTGTTAATAGATGCACTGCCCTATATACAAAAATACAGCGGCAAGATAGTCGTTATAAAATACGGCGGCAACGCTATGACCGATGAAGCTCTAAAACAGGCGGTCATGTGTGATATTGTACTGATGACACAGGTGGGGATCAAGGTAGTGCTTGTTCATGGCGGCGGACCCGAAATCAACGGAATGCTCGAAAAGATAGGCAAAAAGCCTGAGTTTATAAACGGTCTGCGGTATACCGATAAAGAATCTGTGCGTATAGTGCAGATGGTACTTGCGGGCAAGGTCAACAAGGACCTTGTGATGATGCTCCAGCAGTATGACGTAAGAGCCTTGGGTCTCAGCGGCATAGACGGAAATATGCTGAAGGCCGAAAAGATACAGAACGGTCACGATCTCGGGTATGTGGGTGAGATAAGCGGCATAGATGTATCACCTGTTACCGATGCGCTTGATTCGGGATATATTCCGGTAGTCGCCTCTATTGCGGCAGGTAACGATGGGGAGATATATAACATCAACGCCGACACCGCCGCCGCCAAAATAGCGGCCGAGCTGAATGCCGAGACATTTATACTAATGACCGACATCAAGGGCGTTTTGCGGGATAAAAACGATCAAACAACACTCATCCCCGTAATCAAGACCGACGATGTGGATGAGCTTATCTCAAACGGCATAGTAACCGAGGGTATGCTCCCCAAGGTAGAGTGTTGCGTCAACTCTATCAAAGAGGGTGTAGGCCGCACCATCATAATAGACGGCAGACTGCCCCATTCCCTGCTAATAGAGATATTCTCTAACGAAGGCGTAGGCACAATGTTCGTGTAAGTTGTACATTCTGCATTGTTATTTTCTCCAGTTCAGTCTTTCATTAAACACTCCGCCTGTGACGGCTGCGTCTATTATGCCGCCGTCATGCGGGGTTTCTTTTTTTGCCGCCATGTTTGCGGTAAAATCGGTCTCTCCCCCGCTTTGTGACAGATGATTGTCGGTGCTGTAGAAGTATGCCCCCGTTACCTTGAGCCTGCCTCCCGTAACGGTGTTTGCCATCTGCCCCTGATCGACATAGTTTATCTGCTGAAACTCGGTATCGCCGCCGCCGATCAAGACCGCCCTGTCGGGATTGCCCCACATAAGCGTATTGTAGAAGACAGACCTGCCATCGGCATTTGGGGTGACCTCGATATATATCTTTGTATCGGGTGACGCTATTGTCACAAGCTCGGTGTTGATAAAATCAATCTCGGTAAAGCCGTCGATATTAAGACCCTGTTCGCCGCCGTCGGTACCGTGTCCGATAAACCTGCCCTTGGTACCCTTGCCATCTTGATCTGCAAAATACAATCCGTGTTTGGCGGCAAAGACAAAGGTTCCGAGCAGGTGGACATTCTCGTTATAGCCGAATTTTAACGCATCGAGATGCTTTATTTGATTCATCCAAAAGCTATGCCATGTTTTTCTGTCCGGTTTGCCCGGCAGACTGCTCCTGTACAGATAATGCGGGTTGTACTGTATGTTTTCCACCCAGCCCTCACTCGAATTGTTTCCGCAATAGATTCCGCACCTTATCGGAGCGCCTGAGATGTATGAAACATAGTGGTTCTTTGAGCCGTATGTTCCAAAGTCTACGCCCAGCCACGCATTGACAAAGACGGTATCTATAACATAGCAATAGTCGCCATTTGCCTGTATCGCCCACGGATACTCAACAGGCTCAACGGGATCCTGCTCAGGATGATTTATAACCAATCCTCTCACACCCGATTTTTCGCCCAGAGTGATAAACGGAGTACCGTCTTGATCGCCCTTATCGGCAAACGGCTGTAGCACACTTCCCCCGCCCATCGTGTGGCAGGGAACATCGAAACTTCCCCTAATCTCAACATTATCAGGAACGGTCAGCTGACCGTCAAACCTATAGAGACCCGCAGGAACATAGACTATGCCGCCTGTCTGCCCCGCCTTATCAAGAGCGGCTTGGAATGAGGCGGTGTTGTCGGTCTCACCATCTGCTAATGCTCCGAAGTTGTCAACTGTATATAGGTTAGCGGCAGGACAGAGGGGGTAGGGATAGGGTTTGTGTCCGCCTCTCGGCATAACGGGAAGATTCAGCGGATCATCGGAATATTGCAGTTGGTTCTGAGCCTTTACGCCAATTTTGTTGCGAGCCTCACCGCCGAAATCGCATCCGAGTATCTGGGTTCCGCTAACACCGTCCTTTATCTCAAGATGGGCGCCCTCCCCGCTGAACTTGCACCCAAGCAGTGACAGACCGCCGTTGTTCTGAACTATGGCTGTATCGCTCCATCCGCAAAATGTACAGTTGGCAAAACTCAGCTGTCCCCTGCCGCCCTGCACAACCATGTTTTTATATGGCCCGGAGAAATCAACTCCGTTTATCTGCATGACCGTTTCAAATGAGGATTCGCTTGCTATGGCCGCCAGCAATCCACGTTTTTCGCCGTCGCTGTCTGCTGTGATCGAGCTGTCCGAAAGGGCAACGCCGTATGGGTTGACATTTATAAGATTAAATCCTGTTCGGCAATTGTGTATATTCAGCTGTGAAAACTGGGCATTCGGCGCCACAGAGGTAAGGGAGGTTATGAGGAATCCTATGCGGCATCCCTGTATATTTACGTTGTAGCCATACTCCCAATCGGAACGAGCCATGAATATTCCTGTGGTGTTGTCGGCCATATAATCACGGAGTTTATCGCTGTCCTGCATTGACATCGATTCAAACTGTTCGAGATACTTGGGTGAAATATAGAGATTCTCAAGACGGCCAATATCGGTGGTCATGTCCATAAACATACCCGTGTGCAGCGGGGTCATGTAGACGTTTTTAAGATAGTGCAGTTCGTTACCCGTAGGACCGCACTGTACCCCGATCCAGGGATTAACCAATGTCACGTTGCGGAGCGTAATGCTGTCGATACCCCTCTGTCTGACGGTTGGAGAATACGGCACGGGATTGTCTAAGTTCTGCTCAGGATAGTATATGGTCATATTAACAAGCCCTGTGCAGGACTCCATGGTTATCTGCGGCGTAAACTCTCTATCGTTCCGCCCGCAGTAGCAGTGCAGTATTGTCCCTCTGTCCTGCGGATTCTCTCTATCGGGATTTATCCACTCTCCCCGCAGGGTTACCCCTGTCTTTATGGTGAGATAGGATCTTAGCGCATACCTGCCCTCCGGCAGATATACCACGCCTCCGCCTGCTTCCTTGCAGTCGTCTATCATCTGCTGTATCGCCGTGGCACTGTCGCTCTCTCCGGTATGATCGAGGGCGTAATCCCTGCCGTGTACAACGGCAACGGCCATGTCATCTGTGCTGTATTTCCCTGTTATAAGCTCCGGTTTCATAAATATACTCCTCAATTAATATGGTATTTTTCTTTGTTTCCATGAGAGTATAGCATTGATTTGGGAAGAAGTCAAGTTTAAAAATACTTCAGGGTCACCTATCCACGGTACGCACCCCCGTGCATACCGTGCCATCATAGCACGACTGAGAGGGCAGTAGGGGTGAACGTGAAAAATACTTCTTGACATTTTACAACACATAGAATATAATTTTTGTAAACACGAGTATAATAATCATGTTTACAAAAGAGGGGTGATTTCTATGTTTATAGGCAGAGAAAAGGAATTATCGGCGCTTGGCAAGCTATATGATGAAGAAACATTTCAGATGGTGGTTATGTACGGCAGAAGAAGAATCGGCAAAACCACGCTGATTTGCGAATTTATATCAGATAAACCTGCGATATTTTTTACCGCTCAGGAGGTAAATGACGCTGTTAATCTAAGCCGTTTTTCCAAAAAGATTTACTCATTCTTTGATATACCCGAATCGGCAGGAGCTTTTGAAAACTGGAGCGATGCCTTTGAGTTTCTTGCGATAAAGGCGAAAGAACGGCGGTTTGTTTTAGCTTTTGACGAGTTTCCCTATGCCGCTGCGGCAAACCGATCCCTTAAATCGATCCTGCAAAGGTTGATTGACCATAGCTTTAAAGACACAGGATTGTTTTTGATTTTATGCGGAAGTCACATGGGATTTATGGAAAACGAGGTTTTAGGCTACAAAAGCCCTCTGTTCGGCAGAAGAACAGCACAGATAAAGTTGGACGGATTTGATTATTACGATGCAGGAAAAATGCTCGACAGTTTTAGTAATACAGATAAGCTCAAGCTATACGCCTGTATAGGAGGAACGCCGCATTATTTAGCGCAGATTAAATCGAACGAGAGTTTTGAGGATAATATCAAGCGATTGTTTTTTGATATATCAGGGTATCTGTACAATGAGCCTGCCATGCTCCTGCAGCAGGAGCTTAGAGAGCCTGCGATGTATAACTCTATCATAACGGCTATCGCAGGAGGGGCATCAAGACTTAATGAAATAGCCACAAAGATAAATGAAGAGAGTCCGAAAGTAAGCAAATATCTGCAAACACTTGTGAATCTGCAGATTGTACACAAGCTGTATCCTTTTGGGGATAATCCGCAAAACAGCCGCAGAGGGATTTACAGGATTGCCGATAATTGCTATGATTTTTGGTATAGTTTTGTTTTTCCTGCAAAACCTGAGATCGAAAGCGGAAGCGGAGATCTGATAGCAGATGCAGAGGTGTTTGGCGAAAAATTGTCTGCATATATCGGAAAGCCGCCCTTTGAAACGATCTGTCAGCAGTATATGCAAAGAGCCAACCGAAGCGGTAAGCTGCCGTTTGTTGCAACATCATTTGGTGCATGGTGGGGTAACGACCAAAGAAACAAGACACAGGCTGATTTTGATTTGATTGCCGCCAACCGTAAAACCAAGCAGATTGTTTTAGGAGAGTGCAAGTGGAAAGACAACCTGAATATTGAAACGCAGATAAAAAAACTGGGAGATAAAGATCATCTGCTTGAGGAGTATACAGAACGGTATTATTATATTTTTACCAAAGAATCAACCGAGCAATTGCATGACCTTGCCGGAGCCGCAGTTGTCACAACCGATATGTTGTTCGAGTGAGGCGGTGATCGTGAGTTTCTTGTAAAAACGACTTGACAATGGCGTTATAATCCGATATTATATTACTGAGGTGATAGTTGTGACTAAAACAAAAGCAAATGTAAATGTTAAGATTGACGCAAACATTAAGGAAACGGCTGCTCTGTTTTTATCGCGCATGGGAATAGACCTGACAACAGCGGTTGATATGTATTTTCGGCAAATAATAGCAGAACGCCAATTGCCATTTCAACCTACAGTTATGCCAACGCTTGACGAACAATTAATTGCGGCAATAGAAGCGAAAAACATTCCGGTAATCGACCTTGATGTTGATGAAAACGGAGCGATAGTCGTTGACAAAGACTTACACCCCGATTTGTATGATTGGGCGGTGAACGGCTAATGAAACCATTCGATGTTCTCGTAACTTATATTGGGTGGGCTAATGGTGGCAAGCGTAGACCCGTACTCATTTTCAAATGCGTTGGAGAATACGTTTTAATTTTCCGGATTACATCTCAATTTGAGGTGAAGAGCGAGGCAATACGCTCAAGATATTTTAAAATCAATGATTGGAAACAAGCGGGACTTGACAAACAGTCGTATGTAGATATAGGTTCATTACATCGTGCAAAAGAAACAGTTTTTTCGAACGCCCCCGGTATAGGTCGTTTAACCGAAAGCGACAAGAAGAGACTGATTGAATTTTTAACACAGAACGAAGTGTAACAACCCCCAAAATCTTCCTCAAAAATTTCTTTTAAAAAACCTCTTGACAAACTCTGATCTTTGGTTTATACTATCGTCTGTCAAGAATATTTCGGAGGCAAATGTGATGGATAGTCGTAAACATAAAGTGAATAGCTTTAACAGCTTTAGCGGTCTATTTAACAAGGCTTTGTTTGCTTTGTTTTTTGGACTGTTTCTATTTATGTGTCCGATTGTTCTGAGGTCTGCACCGGGATTGTGATTTTTATTATCAAAAGGTGTACGCTCGGATCAATCGGAAAACGATTGAATCGGGCTTTTTCTTTTGATAAAATATAATGAAAAGAGGTAGTTTATCTTGAAAACAAAAAACAGGTACTGTATCCTAACTGCGGGGATGGTTATACAATTTTGCGCAGGAATAATCTATATGTGGAGCGTGTTCAAGGCTCCGGTTTCGTCCCATCTTAATTGGGATGCCGGGGCGGCATCGCTAACATCGTCGGTCATGCTGGCTATGTTTGTTCTCGGTATTATTTTGGGCGGATATGCTCAGGATAGGTTGGGCCCCAAAAAGGCAACCCTCGCAGGAAGTCTGCTTATAGGAGCGGGTATGGCCTGCACGGCGCTTATAACAGCGTCTGCTCCCTGGCTTGTATACATCACATACGGCATAATCGGAGGACTTGGGGTAGGAACGGTCTATATGTCAACCATAGCGGCGGTACAAAAGTGGTTCCCCGACAGGCGGGGATTTGCCTCAGGAATGATAGTAAGCGCATTCGGTCTGTCGCTGGTGGTGTTTGCCCCGCTCGCAAAGGTGATGCTTGCCGAAATCGGCGTGCCTAAAACATTCTTGATATTCGGGCTTAGTTTTCTTGTCGTATGCGGGGTTTGCTCGATGTTTATAACCAATCCGCCGCAGGGTTATCTGCCGGCGGGATACACTCCGGCACAGGCCGCCGTTACAAAGCGGCAATACTCACCCCGTGAGATAATAAAAACCAAACAATTCTATCTATTGGCGGGCGGTCTGCTATTCACGCTCCCTGCATACTTCATACTAAACCCCGTCTTCCTGTCGCTCGGAACGGTTCGGGGATTGTCCGAACAGCTTGCGGTTGCGGGTGTATCCCTAACCGGAATCAGCAGTGCGGCAGGACGGCTGATAGTATCGTGGTCGTCTGATAAAATAGGCAGAAAAGCCGCTATGATAGCCATAGCTGTTATAATTCTGATAGCATCGTTGGTTATGATTGCGGGACAGGGAATGTTGTTCCTTATCTGCATAGTTCTCATCTCATTCGGATTCGGCGGAGCGGCAAGTGTATACTCCGCTATGACGGCCGAAAGTTTCGGAACTAAATACGGCGGGATAAATTTTGGGCTTGTTATGCTCGGATTCGGAATTTCGGCATTGACATTTCCGCTCATTTCTAATAAACTAACAGAAGGGGGAAGTTATACAAGCTCATTTGTACTGGCCGCCGCCACCTGTGTGGTTGCTATCGTCCTCGTGTTATTGATGCGAAAAAACAAATAAGAAAGGTTTAATATTATGAAAGAATTAAAAAACATTACGATTGGGAATATGTTGGAGGAGACAGCCTCAAAGTTTCCCACCAATCAGGCGGTCAAATACATCGAGATGGAGTTTGACAAGACCTGGTACGAATTTAACAACAAGGTAGACCGTATCGCAAAGGGACTCATGGGTATGGGTTTTCAAAAGGGCGACCACGTTGCGGTCTGGGCGACAAACTATCCGCAATGGCTCACGCTGATGTTTGCCACCGCAAAGGTAGGCATAGTTTTGGTAACGGTCAATACTAACTATAAGGAACACGAGCTGGAGTTTTTGCTGGGACAATCGGACAGCAAGGCGCTGTTTATATGCGATGGTCTTAAAGACATAGACTGTGAAAAGATAATATACTCTATATGCCCCGAACTCAAGACCTGCAAAAAAGGTCATCTCAAATCAGAAAAGCTCCCCGAACTCAAGATGGTCTGTTCCTTTGACAACCACTATGACGGGATGTATCACTGGAACGAGATAGAGTATTTCGGCGTTTTGGTATCACAGGATGAATATAACGCAAGAAAGAACAGCCTTGACCCCGATGATGTTATAAATATGCAGTACACCTCAGGGACAACGGGATTCCCAAAGGGCGTAATGCTTACACATAAAAACATAGTCAACAACGGTATGTCTATAGGCGACTGCATGAGATTTACCGAAAACGACAGGCTCTGTATCCCTGTTCCCTTCTTCCATTGCTTTGGAATGGTTCTTGCTATCATGGCCTGTGTCACCCACGGAAGCACCATGGTTCCGCTGCTCTGGTATACTCCTATGAAGGTCATGCACGTTGTTGAGTATGAAAAATGTACGGCTCTGCACGGTGTTCCGACTATGTTTATAGGAATCTTAGAACACAGAGACTTTGATAAATACGACTACTCTACCCTCCGCACAGGCATTATGGCGGGATCACCCTGTCCTATAAAGGTTATGCAGGATGTTGTGGACAAGATGAATATGAAAGAAATTACCATCGCTTTCGGTCAGACAGAGGCGTCCCCCGTCTGTACCCAGACCACCGTTGACGATAGCCTTGAGAAACGTGTTCACACCGTCGGTAAGACGTTACCCTTTATGGAGACAAAGATTGTCGATCCCGAAACGGGCGATGAGGTCGGCATTGGTGTAGACGGAGAGTTCTGCGTGCGGGGATACAATGTTATGAAAGGATACTACAAGCTCGAAGATGCAACGGCCGCCGCTATCGACAAGGACGGCTGGCTCCACACGGGAGACCTTGCTACCGTTGACACCGACGGATACTATAAAATCACGGGACGCATCAAGGACATGATCATCAGGGGCGGCGAGAATATCTTCCCCAAAGAGATAGAGGATTTCATCTATACCCATCCCGCCGTCAAGGATGTAGCCGTTGTGGCGATACCATCCAAGAAATACGGCGAAGAGGCCTGCGCCTTTGTCATACTCAAAGAGGGCGCCGAAGCGGATGAAGACAGCATTAAATCCTATGTAAACAAAAACTTAGCCAAACACAAGGTACCCGGCAGTGTACTCTTTACCGACAACTTCCCCCTCACCGCAAGCGGAAAGATACAAAAATACATCCTCAGAGACAAGGCAATAGCCGAACTAAAACTCGAAATAGAATCAAAGATAGAAACAGCGTGACGGAGAGGGCGGTAGGGTACGCACAGGGGTGCGTACCGCGGTTATTGCATGACTGAGAGGGCGTTTTAAGGAGAAACAGCATGAACAATTATTTTAATTGCATAGCGCATTATTCCAGCGAGGGGAATCTGTTGGTGGGCGATACCCATGCGGCCATGATAGATTGCGGTATGGCGTTTTGCGCCGGAGATACCATACAAAAGGCAAAGGCAGCACTGGACGGCAGGAATCTTGACTATATATTTTTTTCACACACCCACTATGACCATATCGGGGCATTACCCTATTTTAAGCGGGAATGGCCGGATCTTCAGGTCGTAACCTCATCTGCGGGGGCGGCTGTTCTGCTCAAGGACACTCCGAGACGGGTCATCCGTGAGTTTTCGGCAATAGCGGCAAAATCTCATGGGATTGTTCTTGACGACAACTATGACGACAATGTTTTTTGCGGCGATATTATCGTAAAAGACGGTGATTCTATAGATCTTGGCGGTATCACGGCCGAGATAATCGAAACACCCGGACACACAAGAGACTGCATAAGTTTTTTCGTACCCGAAACAGGGCTGCTCATAGTCAGCGAAACTATGGGGGTGCTTATGCCGGACGGCAGTATACATCCCTGCTATCTTACCGGCTATGACGATACCATAACATCTATCGAGAGATGCGGGAAAATCCCGTATAAGAATCTGTCATTACCGCATAGCGGTATTGCAAGCGATAAGGATGCGGCGGATTTTTTCGCAAAGGCGCTCACGGCAAACAAGGACTGTCACGATTTTGTCTGCGGGATGAAGGCAAAGGGATTGACGGAGCAGGAAATGCTGGAGGAGTTTTTCAGGCGGTATTCCAACCCAACCCTCCTGCTATACCAACCCAAAGAGGCATTTATGGCAAACGCACGAGCCACGATTGAAAAAACACCCTTACGAGGGCATAACGACAATTAACAATGTACGATGTACAATGAACAATTTATATAAAGGAATGTGATTATTATGGAACTGTATTGGAACAAAGAGGTTGAAACCATGGAGCGGGAGCAGATATGGTCGCTCCAGCTGGAAAGGCTAAAGTCTGCGGTGGGGAGGGTGTATGAAAACGTACCCTACTACCGCAAGAAGATGCAGGAGGCAGGCATAGAACCGGGGGATATAAAATCTCTGGAGGATCTGGAGAACCTGCCTATCACAAACAAGCAGGATCTGAGGGACACATATCCGTTCGGACTGTTTGCCGTGCCTATGGAAGAGATCGTGCGTATCCACGCATCGTCGGGAACGACAGGCAAGCAGACTGTGGTAGGATACACCCAAAACGACATTGATATGTGGGCGGACTGTATGGCTCGCTGTCTTGTTATGGAGGGCGCCGACAGAAGCTCCCGTGTGCAGGTTGCATACGGATACGGACTCTTTACCGGAGGACTTGGAGCGCATTACGGCGCTGAGAAGTTAGGAGCGGTATCTATACCTGCATCTTCGGGCAATACCCAGAGGCAGATAACCATGATGATCGACTTTGGCGTGACCCATCTCTGCTGCACACCCTCCTATGCTATGAATATAGCGGAAGTTCTCACCGACATGGGACATTCTAAGGACGACCTAAAGCTAAAATCAGGCTGTTTCGGAGCCGAACCATGGAGCGACGGTATGCGTACCGAGATCCAAAACAGATTAGGATTGCGCGCCTATGATATATACGGTCTTAGCGAGATCATGGGTCCTGCCGTATCGCACGAATGCCGCTATCAAAGCGGTCTGCATATCTGGGAGGATAACTTTATAGCCGAAATCACCCATCCCGATACGGGACTTCCCGTAAAACACGGAGAGCCGGGAGACCTTGTTATAACAACCATCACAAAAGAGGGCATACCTCTAATACGGTATAAAACAAGGGATATATGCACCCTCAACTATGACAAATGCGAATGTGGACGCACCCATGTGCGAATGTCAAAACCTGCAGGACGTACAGATGATATGCTTATAATCCGAGGTGTTAATGTATTCCCCTCTCAGATTGAATCGGTACTGCTCAGCGTGGGCGATGTCCAGCCGCATTATCAGATACTGGTAGACCGTGTCAACAACGCCGATACCATGACGGTTGAGATAGAGATACCCGAGAGTATAGTTACCGACAACGTAAGAGGAGTAGAAGAATTTGGCAAGAAGATAAGCGCTCAGCTGGGAAGTGTTCTCGGTATAAACGCAAAGGTGCGTCTTGTTGAGCCCAAGAGCATAGCCCGCAGCGAGGGTAAGGCAAAACGGGTTATAGATAACAGAAGGATATAGATATAATGAAGATAGATTTAGAACGCATACGGGAGCAGTTCAGCAAAGATCTCTTTGCTACAAACAGCGGAATAGTCATAGACTCCGTGACAGAGGATCGTGTGGTCTGTAGTATGGAATTAACCCCAAACCACAAAAACTCTGTCGGAGGGGTTCAGGGCGGCGCTATCTTTACGCTGGCCGACCTGGCATTTGCGGTTCATTGCAATATGGATATGGTCTGCGGTGAGGATGTGGGTGTAACGGTTGGGCAGTCCTGCAGCATTTCCTTTCTAAAAGCAACAAGAGGTAGCCGTCTTATCGCCGAAACATCCTGCCTCTCCAAAGGACGGAGGGTTTTGGTCTACCGTGTGTCTGTCAAGGACGATCTCGGCACCGACATAGCGGAAATGCTCGCAAACGGATTTAGGACTGCAAAAATAAACACTTGATTTTTTATATGACAATCGGCTATAATAATATTGGATATTAAATTAGCCGAAAGGGTGATGGCCATGTATAAAAAACGCCACGCAGAAGAGGCTCTGCATAAATTAACAACAATGTTCGGCGCTGTGCTTGTTACCGGGCCTCGTCAGGTAGGGAAAACCACCCTGCTGGAGGTGATAACCGGAGATATAAATCACACCACGCTCGATGATCCGTTGGTGCGTCAGAGTGCAAAAGAACAGAGCGGTACGTTTTTTAAAGACAATCCTCCTCCTGTATTTATAGACGAGGTTCAATATGCGCCTGAGCTTTTTCCGTATATAAAAATGATGATTGACAAAAGCAAACAAAAGGGGCAGTTTTTTCTCACAGGCTCGCAGCAGTTTGAGATGATGAAAAATGTCAGCGAATCCCTTGCAGGACGAGTAGGGTTATTAACCCTGCTCGGATTCTCTTTGCGGGAAAGAAAATCCATAGATTTTTACCGGCCTTTTATACCTACAGACGGGTTCTTTGACAGTTATAAGCAAGAGAGCCGTAATCTCCCCGAATATTCGTATAACAAAATCTGGGATATAATCCATGGCGGGAGTATGCCTGAATATACCCTGAATGAGGATTATGATTGGCAGATGTTTTGGGGAGCGTATGTTAAAACATATATAGAGCGGGACATCCGACAATTGACACAGGTTGCCGATGAAGGGAAGTTCCTGAAGTTTATGGCTGCTGCGGCGAGCTGTACGGGTCAGCTGTTAAATCTTGCATCACTGTCAAGAAATGTCGGGGTCAGTCAGCCTACCGCAGAACGCTGGATGTCCATTCTTGCAACGGGCGGAATTGTCTATCTCTTAAAGCCGTATCATAACAATGTAGCCAAGAGAATGATCAAAACCCCAAAGTTATACTTTCTCGATACAGGGCTTGCCGCATATTTAACACGGTGGAACAATCCCGAGGTTCTAAAAAACGGTGCTATGGCAGGGGCGTTTTTCGAGAGCTTTGTTCTGTCCGAGGTTATAAAGAGCTACTACAATCAAGGCATACTTGACCTGCCGCTGTATTTTTACAGGGATAAGGACGGTCAAGAGATAGACCTGCTGATCGAGGATAACGGAACACTCTATCCCATCGAGATAAAGAAACACGCCGATCCGCAAAGGAGCGATGTTGAGCATTTCGATCTGCTCGACAAGATACCGAATGTCAAGCGGGGATCGGGAGGGGTGGTCTGTATGTACGACAATCTTATTACTATAAAAGACCAAGACAGGGTCATCCCTGTCAAGTATTTGTAAACGGAGGTTAGACCATGAAAATCAGATGGAGCAAGAAATATCTCAGCATTGCGGTCACATCTTTTTTGGTGATAGCGGCAAGTATTCTCTTTGCACTCTTTATATTCAACTTAGGGTATTTTTGGTCGGGTGCAAAACGCATCGGCTCGATACTCTCTCCGGTGTTTGTCGGATTTGCTATAGCCTATCTGCTTTCTCCTGCTATGATATTTTTTGAAGACAAGGTCTTCTGCAGGCTGAAATTTAAGAAACCCGTGCTTAGATACATGAGCGTTTCGGTTACCTATATGTCCTTTTTGATCGTTGCCGCCCTGTTCTTGTGGGTTGTTATGCCGAGATTTATCGGAAGTATATCGGATATAGTCAGCAACTCCAACAGCTATCTTGAATCTGCTCAGGAGTTTGTGGATTCTACCCTAAAGACTGCCGATCCGGACAATCCTCTGAACACAATAGCCGAAAACCTCAACGGCTATATCGGCAAAATCCCCTCATCCTTAGTGAGATTCGCCGATGATCTGAGCAATCTCTATGCCGTGGTCTTTAATGTTATCAATATAGTTACAAACTTTTTGGTGGGATTGATTCTCTCTATCTATCTTTTGGCTAACAAAGAAAAATTCTGCCTGTGGTCAAAAAAGGCTATATACGCCTTTATTCCCACAAATTCGGCTAAAAACCTCATAGGAATGACCAGGCAGATTCATCGGACCTTCGGGCATTTTATTTCGGCAAGAATATTAGAGTCTCTCATTGTCGGGGTCATATGCTATATCGGTATGCTTGTTTTCGGTATTCCTTACGCTATGCTCATATCGGTTGTGGTCGGAGTTACCAATGTCATACCGTTTGTCGGTCCCTTTATCGGAGCGATACCCAGCGGTATTCTGATCCTGCTCGAAAGCCCTGTAAAGGCGCTTATATTCGGTGTATTCATCCTTATCCTGCAACAGATAGACGGCAACTATATCGGTCCCAAACTCATGGGCAGGTCGGTGGGACTACCTGCGTTTTGGGTTATCGTTGCGATTCTGCTGGGCGGCGGACTGTTCGGAGTGCTGGGGATGTTTGTAGCCGTCCCTGTCTTTGCTGTGATGCTGGGTTTGCTAAACTCGTTTGTGAAGAAATCGCTCGATAAAAAAATCGCCGAAGATTCCGGCGAAATTTATAACGATATACACACCTCTCCCCAAAGAGCCAAAGGCTCGGCATCGAGAGTGATCAACGCCGTCAAAAGACGGGGGCATCATTAGTTCTCGTTTGCATAGGGCATGAGAGCAAGATGACGGGCGCGTTTTATAGCAACGGTCATTGCTCGTTGGTGCTTAGCGCAGGTTCCCGTAACTCTGCGGGGTACGATCTTGCCGCGCTCTGATAAAAAGCGGCGGAGTTTGGATAATTCCTTATAATCTATATAATCGGTTTTATCCGCACAAAAAACGCATACCTTTTTGCGTGCTTTTTTATTACCGTATGCAGGTCTCTCAGACCTCTCGGGTCTGTCCTGCCTTTCGGTTCTTTCTCTTTCCATGGTCTTTCCTCCTCGTATAATATTTACGCTATACTACTTAGAACGGCAGTTCGTCTTCGCCGTCTACAACCTCGAAATCCACATCATCGCCAACCGATATGTTTGCTCCTATGGGAGCAGGCTCGTTAAATCTGTTCTCAATACCGCTTCCGCCGCCGCCATCGCCTTTTTTCTCGCCCGTAAAATGGGCTCTTTCGGCTATGACCTCAACCGCCGTCCGCTTGTTGCCGTTTTTATCCTCATAGTGACGGGTCTCTATAGATCCTTCTATTGCGATAAGACTGCCTTTGGTAAAGTATTTACAGATAAACTCTGCGGTCTGGCGCCAGGCGACTATGTTGATAAAATCGGTAGCGGCCCGCTCCTGTCCCGCAGATTTGTAATTACGATCCACCGCTATAGAAAACGATGTTACCGCTAACCCGCTCTGGGTCTGCTTTAGTTCGGGTGCGGCCGTAATTCTTCCCATTAAAATAACTCTGTTCAGCATAATAAAACTTTCCTTTTTTCTCTTGCGTCCGTTTGGACATTTTTTAAAAATCTAATCGTTTCTTTTAACTGTGAGATAACGCAGAACACCGTCGTTGATTCGGTAAACACGCTCAAGCTCTTGAGGAAAGTCGGGTTTGCTGTCAAATTCAAACAGCGTATAGAACCCTTCGGTCTCATAGTTGATCGCATAAGCAAGCCTGCGCTTGCCCCACTCATCGACCTTTACTAATGTCGCATTGGTCTCGATAAGCTTTTGGAATTTTTCAATCAAAGCCTTGATCTCTTCTTCCGAAAGTTTTGCGCTTATTACGACAATAGATTCGTACCTGTCGGCTAATTTTGCCATACTCTCTACACCTCCTTATGGATTGTAGCCCTTTGCATACAAAGAGCAAGGAATTTTTACAGTATAACACGATGAGAAGAGTTTGTCAAATAAAATTTATCTGCTATATTTTGCCAATATAAATAACTTTTAAATATTCCTCTTGTTTTTTTATTCGATTGTTGCTATAATGGGTATGTTGTATAATTAATCCGCAACGAAAGGATGAATCAAAGAACCATGCAGTTTCTTAATCTCGATCCAATGTCTCTTATAGTGAGAGCCATAATACTCTTTACCTGTCTGCCTTTTCACGAGTTTGCTCATGCCTATGCCGCAAACAAACTCGGAGATCCTACGGCGCGTTATCAGGGACGTCTGACCCTCAATCCCGTCAAGCATCTGGACCTCATGGGGTCTATTATGATAATGTTAGCGGGAATAGGGTGGGCAAAACCCGTTCCTGTAAATCCCGTCAACTTTAAGAACCGCAAAAACGGAATGATGATGGTTGCCGCAGCGGGGCCGCTCTCCAACCTGTTCTTAGCCTTTGTTTTTATGATAATATCTAAATTACTTTGGTATTCGGGTATAAACCCGGAATTGCTGGTTTCTGTTATAAGTTTTTTAAATCTTTTTATACTAATGAATATCACCCTGGCTGTCTTTAATCTTCTGCCTATACCTCCGCTGGACGGCTCGAGAATAATCACCTTGTTTCTGCCGAGCAGGACATACTTCAAAATCATGGAATATGAGCGGTATATATTTATAATACTGATTTTCCTGCTCTTCTCCGGTGTTCTCAGAGGTGTTATAGAAGTGCTGTCAGATTTTGTTTGGACGATCCTGCATTATATGACTATTTTCGTTGATCTTATAGCAAGGGCTTTATAGATGGAAAGACCTAAGTACAAAACAGGTGAGTTTGAGGGACCGCTGGATCTTCTCCTGCACCTTGTTACCAAAAACAAGCTAAGTATATTTGAAATAGAAATATCATCTCTGCTCGAGCAGTATTTAGAGCATATGAACCAATTACAGTCGGAACTGCAGGCGGACGGTATGGAGATAGCGGGAGAGTTTCTTGAGATGGCGGCCCGTCTTATATATATTAAAACAATGTCGCTCATGCCCAAAAGCCAAGAAGCCGAAGACCTCAAGCAGGAACTTACCGGAAGACTTATAGAACTCAGCCTGTTAAAGGATGCCGCCGCAAAGCTGTCCATGCTCTATCTTGCCGCCCGATTGTTCGTGAGAGAACCTCTCGAACTCGATATTAGCCGAGAATACAACCGACGGCATGATCTGATAGAGCTAACCGATGCTCTGAGGGATGTTTCGGGTAAGTCTATGCGGAAACTCCCGCCGCCTGTATCGGCATTTACGCCGATCGTAGCACAAAAAGAGGTATCGGTAACCTCTAAAATCATAGCTATTCTAAGAAAACTCTATAACGGAGAGAAGATTCCGTATGGAGAGTTTTTCGCACCCGCCCGCAGAAATGAATTGGTCGCCGTCTTTCTCGCCATGCTGGAACTACTCAAATCCAGCCGCATAGAACTAAGCGATGACAACGAGTATGTGTATTTGTGTAGGTAATAAAAATTTATTTATAACCACGGATGACCGAGGGCGGTCATCCCTACACGCCCTCTCCGTCATGCTAACGCATGACACCTCTCCCAAAAGGAGAGGCAAGGACACCCACATCGTGTCTTTTCGTGCTTTTCGTGGTTTTATTAACCTTCGTTGACGATTTTCCAATTGCGTTTTACCACGTCACTGCCTCGCCAAGAGAACACACGTCCCGGAAGTAATAGATCTATGTCATCGTATTCTATCACGGGTATGGCGTCTTTGGTAAATCCGGGTATGGACGACGGCTCGGCAAATCGGTTCTGCGGACAGACATCGGTGCAAATATCGCACCCCCAGATAAGTCCGCTCTGCTTTAGCAGTGCCGCATCAGATTCCGAAGGCTCGGATTTCCTCTGTGAAATATACGAAAGACAGTTTGGTTTGTCTACACCGTCTTTGCTCAGCGCCCTTTTCGGACAGGCTGCGATACATCGCCTACAACCCGCACAGACCGACATACCGCCGACACGCTTTTTGCTTGGCGTAAATCCGTAATCTGTCACAAGTTCGCCTATAAAGACATAGTTGCCGTATCTCTCGGTCATCAGCATACTGTTCATGCTTCTGTACCCAAGACCCGCCTCTACAGCAAGCTCAACCTCATCGAAGGGGGAGTTGTCGGCATAGTGTGTGACTTCACACCCAAAGGTCTGCTTGATAGCGGGAATGACCGTCTCAAATATATCGCCGATAACCCTGTGATAATCGGCTACAACGGCAAACCTCGCCACATTGCGGTCTGTCATCGGAACAAGGTATGGGAACAGGCAGACTATCACAGTCTTAGATCCTGTCGGCGGCTCCTTCTTGCTGCCCGCCAACAGACGCAAAGGCATGGGAGCAATACCAAAGTCGGCAATGCCCGCATCGTTTAATATAATCCGCAATTTTTGTAAATCATCCAAATTCGCTGACCTCCATCAACATTAATTCTGCATTCTGCATTCTTAATTCTGCATTGTAGCCGAGGTTTTTATGATAAAATATATTAACAAATTAATATATCGGGTGACGGACAGGCTCAAGCCGATGCTGTTTTTAGTGTTGCCCAAGAGCCTGCTGCGTAAGGCTAAATCGAAAATATCGTCCAAATCGGCGGCTTCTATAAAGGCCGCGCCATATAAGGCGGGTGTGTTTGACAGCGGCGTGAATCTCTATGGGTATTTTAGCATGGGATTCGGTTTGGGTCAAGGGGTACGCCTTGTATCAGGGGCGCTAAAGACCGCCGGGATAGATTACGGCACTGTAGACTACGGCAAAGGAGTGTTGCAGGATCAACCTCCCGCATACAACACCAACATAATACACATAAATCCCGATAGATTTTACGATGCCTGTCTAAAGCTGGGTGATCGATTCAAGGATCGCTATAACATAGGGTTTTGGTTGTGGGAACTGCCCGAAATACCAACAGACTGGGTTCCGTTCCTTTCCTGCGTTCACGAAATCTGGACTCCCTCAAGGTTTACGCAGAACGCCTTTGCCCGCTCATCACCCGTACCCGTGCGGCTAATGCCCTATGGTATCGAGATAATCACCGAAAAACGGTACGGACGGGATTATTTCAATCTGCCGGCAGACACCTTCCTCTATCTTTGTATGTATGATGTCAGCAGCACATCTATGCGAAAAAATCCTATGGGAACGATAGACGCCTTTAAAAAAAGTTTCCCGCCTGAGTGCAGGGATGTCGGAATAGTGGTAAAGATAAACTGTCCTAACCAAAAGGAAAGAAAAAAGGAAATACAGCAGATAAAAAACGCCCTAAAGGGATACTCCAACCTGTTTATTATAGAGGAGCATCTCAGCAAAACGGGGATATATTCCCTCATAGAGGTCTGCGATGTGTTTGTTTCTATGCACAGGAGCGAGGGATTCGGTCTTGTTATGGCTGAGGCCATGTATCTCGGCACCCCCGCTATCGCAACCAACTGGTCGGCCAATACAGATTTTATGACAAACGAGAACTCCTGCCCTGTCGATTACAAACTGACCGGCATTACAAAAACCTGCAATCTCTATCAAAAAGGGCAGCTTTGGGCGGAGCCTGATACCTCCCACTGCGCTGAATATATGCGAAGACTATTTGAGGACAGGGATTATTATAACGATATAAAATCCGCCGCCCGGAATTATATAAAAACAGAACTCACTCCCGCAAAATCGGGCACCGCAATGACCGCCCGCCTAAAAGACATCGGCCTGCTGTAGCGCTTGCCATATCGCCTCCGACAGCGATATTTCATCCCTGCCGCCATCGACAATGATGATATTTTCGTCATTTTTGACAAGCTCTATTGCCTCAAAATATTTATCACGAACCCTTGACAGTCTTTCCTGCGACTCAAACAACTCTACACCCGCATCACGGCGGGTGATTCTTTTCACGGCTGTTTCGGGGCTGACATCTATAAAGACGATGCAGTCCGGCCTAAGTATGCCTGTGCAGATCGAATTGGCGGAAATGACCCATTCTATGGGCATTGCTGAGCCGTGGTAGGCATATGACGAGAGATAATAGCGGTCACATATAACGGTTGTGCCGCTTTTTATTTTGCTCTTTATGCCGTATTCCGGAGAGAGCAGATGATCCAGTCTGTCGGCCAAAAACAACGCCGCAAGCGCCTTTTCGTCTGCATATTTCTGCCCTGTCAAAAATTGCCGCAGCAACAGCCCTATCTCGCCGTCTGTCGGCTCCTTTGTTATATGCAGTTTTCTGCCCTCCAGCCTTTGAGCAAGCATATTCAGCTGCGTGGTCTTCCCGCTGCCGTCAATCCCCTCAAAAACAACAAACTTCCCTGCGTTATTCATAGTGTTACCTCTTGTGTGGACTATCCCTGTTTTTATATTATAGCTAATAATATTGCGAAAGTCAATTACTTTCGTTGGAAAAGGAAGAGAAAAATTTCCGTGATATTTTCATTTTTATGATTGACAAAAAAAATATATTGTGATAAAATACCCTGTGTTGGTTATTTTAAACCTATAACACGGTGGGTATAGCTCAGTAGGTTAGAGCGCCAGATTGTGGCTCTGGAGGCCGTGAGTTCGAATCTCATTATCCACCCCAGCATTTTGGGCTGTCGCCAAGCGGTAAGGCAACGGACTTTGACTCCGTCATCCCGAAGGTTCAAATCCTTCCAGCCCAGCCAAAAAGTAAACCATCTATGGATAACGCCGTAGATGGTTTATTATTTTGCACACCTACTCCCCATAAAGCCTTGTGACACGGGCATTTTCGCTTTTCATGCCGTGCGGTAATTGATTCCATGAAAGCCGTGCGACAATTGATTTTTGTGGCTTTTGGGGAAATCGCCGTCAAATGTACTCACGGCTTGGGCTGAAGCCGTGCGGTAATTGAAATTGTGCTGCACAGATGGCAATTACCGCACGGCAAAGGCGTAAAGCATTTGAATTTTCCTTGATATGGCTGGGTTTTTGGATTCCGAGCTGTGCAAAATATTTTTGTAGCTGTGCATTTCAATTTCACAAATCACGCAAAAAAGCAGCACGTCAAGCGAGCTGCCTTTTCAAATCGTATCCAACGCTTAATCAAGCGTCGACTCTGCTTCGCTGCTGTCGCGGAAACGGAACACCAACCGCCCATCGTTCTGAACCGTAACGCTGTCAATGCTCATCGACCAGAGCTTTTCGTCAAACTCGGTCAGGACTTTCGGGCTGTTTTTCATGTTGCGAATATATCGCCCCAGAAGATTTCCCGTATTGTTCCGACGTTGGATTTCCGTCTGTATCTCGTCAAGCCGCAACTGCGCGGTGCGTTGGCGTTCGAGATACCCATTGTTGTGGGCATTCCAGTCGGCTTGGTCTTGCTCGACACGGGCGTTTTCGTAGATTGCCTTGTCCTCGCGAAACCCGATGCCGCCGGGACCATTTTCGTCCTTACGATTCAGCAAGCTGCCTTGGAGGGCAATGACAGTGCCGCCTTGATTACAGGATGGCGAGCCTCCGTTTTTGCGTTAGCCGAGCCTCTTGCGAAGTTGTGCATAAATCTTCTTGAGTCTGGCTTGAATAGCTTGCGGCGTTACGCCTTCTTCTGCAGCGATGTCCACGATTTTCTTTTCGTCCTCATGTACACGCCAAACGAGTTTCTGTTGTTGCGGGAGCAGTTCGCTGACTGCGCGGTGCAGATTCTCGTGCTCTTCCTTGCGAATGAGATCACGGAGAAGGTCAACTCCGGCATCGAACCACCCGCCTTCGTACTCCATAGCGTCCAAACTGAGGCGTGAGCCGGTTTGACCTCTGCGGTCACCGCACATCTCTTTGTGGTTTTGGTTGCGTTCCTCACGGTCGAATTCAATGATGATGTTTCCCCAGTAGTCGGAAACTTCAATTTCGACTGGCTTGCCGGTGCTAGACTCGTACTTGATTTTCATGGTTTTTACCTCCAAATAAATTTGATTATTTTCGGATAAACTGTTGCATTCCGTCGTTATACGTGATATACTTAGTGGGCTAGGGTTATTTGCCCGAATGGACAGTCTCCCTGTGGGGCAAAAGCAATCGAAATACCGCCGCCGAAATCGCTTATCCTACTTAAAATTTTAATTTATTTGGAGATGAGATTACAATTTGGACAGGGCTAAGATAGGGCTAAGACAAGCCTAAGAATTTGAAAAAAAGCAAAAATAAAGACCTCCCGCCATAACGGCGAGAAGTCTGAAATATTGAGCGGAGGGAAAAGCATGGCTGATATAAATTTGTGTTACGGCACGTTCTTCACGGTCGTATCGTCTTTCAAAAAGAGCAACATAAACTTCTGGCAGCTACACCATCGTTTTATGAATGTAGAGTATGTTCCGTTTGGTGATGAGGCTGGTCGTTTTGCGCTGACCGATGATGAGTTTACGGAGAATTACAAGCAAAAACAAACCGACAGTGGTAACGACTACGATAGCGGCAACCTAAACAAGTTTGAACGCATAAATGATTTCGCCAATTGCAAGGACACGAAAAGACTGCCTATCCAAAAAGGCGCAGGGGTGGAGCATAGGTTTATTGGCGGCTTCCTTGATGCCGCTGTCCGCCCAAAGATACTTCGTTATGTACAGACGCAGATTGTTGCGTTCTTGGACGAGGGGAAATCGGTCGACATTGCAAAGTCGATTGTCGAGTTGTTGAAGCTGTCTACTGTATCGTCTGCAACAGAGTTTTTCATTGACACCAACCCGGCATCGAGAGCTACAAAGAAAGACATTTCTGATATTCGGACACGATTTACTCTTGCGAATTTGATTGCGGGGGTTCTGTACTACATCGTGAAGGAATGCACCGATAATACTGTCGGAAAAGCGGCGATTGATGCATGGGGTAAAAGCCCTCCGAACGGGAGCGGCGTGTCGAGGATGATTGTGCTTGTCGAACCGGATAATTTTCCGGGCGACGAAGATATTATCGAAAACAAAACTCACGGCGCTTACATTGACAACAGGAATGCCAAGATAGGTCATCAAAAAATTACAAACATTGGTACTGTCAACGGCGATATAAATATCAATTAAGAAGTGAGGTGCGTTATGGAAGAGAGCAAAACCGCTCCAAGCATTGATATAGACGAAAATATTCGAGTTGAGGGAGACCCTGTTCAGGCTAACGCCACGCCGGACACCTCACCAAAGCCCAAAGAGCCAAAAGGTAACGAATCAAAAGAAATCAACGATGTCAAAAGTTTTGTTGAGAAGCTGATAGGAACGAAATTCTCTACACAAAACGATGGAAACATAACCACTCAGAATATATTCAATATCGGCAGTATGACGGGAGGCATTTCCTCGGTAGAAAAGGAGAAGTCAACCGTTGCAAAACCAACAGAAGCGAGACAGTATAAACTTTATGAGCGTTCAGATTGCTCGGCGTTTGTGAGCGAATACAAGACCAGTCTGCACCTTGCTTATGCCATTGCAATTAGTATGTTTGAATACATACCGGTTAGCGATTTACAAAGTTTGTCTGAGAGGCTATTGCTGCGTTTTCCGAAAACGCTTGATGCGGAAGGCAAGGAAGATAAAACGCACACGAATCCATTTCTTTCGTTGGACTCGATTCTCGGTGTAATAGGCGCGGAGCCTTGCAAGGTGTCCTTTACGTCCCGATTCGAAAATGTTACAGAGCGATGCGTTTGCTTTGCCGAGGCTCACGACAAAGTGATGGAGAATCTTTGGGACTTGTTTCCTATGATTCGAAGCGAGATTACGGAATGGCTCATCGAAACTGACTTTATATACCAGTTCAGAAATGCTTTCAGCACCAGTTGCTTTGTCCGTGCCATGTTCAATATCGTTAAATTGGACTTTGGCGACTCAATAAACAGGCTGTTTCCTCAGTTAACGTCCGACCCCAAAAACAAGTATTTAATGATGAGACTGTTCTTGTTGCTGACGGCTGATGAGGATATGAAGAAAAACGCTTGTGAGATTTTGAAGCGTTGGGCTGCATCGTCAGAGTGGCTTTGGGAAATCTCCCTCGTGGTCTTCGCCCAATCTGATGCCGATTTGCCGTTCAAAAACGAACTCGAACGAACGGTCACAAACAAAATCCGTAATAGCTTTGACGATGAGGAAGATTGGGATGTGACGATAATCAGCGGGCAGATGGTTACTTCCGCAAAGTTGCGGACAATGGTATCGGGTGTTTTTCAAAAACTGATGTCCAAGAACGAAGAAGACAGTTCCAAAAATTATGGTGTGGCATTAATCTATTTGCTGACCATTTCAAATGCGTATCAGTTCGTTGACAGAGAGGACCGGACATTACCGTTGGTGGCTTTCGATAACAAACTGCAAGCGGAAAACATTGAAGGGACGTTATCGAAAACCATTACTGACTTCAATTTACGTCAAGGTCTGTTTGATGTGCTGGGGGCGTATTTGAGGGAAATTAATGAGTACGAACCCTCGCAGGAACTCTTAAATCGTGTAAAAAGTTTCTTTTATATCCTGTCAAAGAAAGCGCCGAGGTATTATGGCGATATTATTCGTTTCCTCATGCGGCTTGCCGGAAAAAACAAAACGGCGGAGGATATTATGACGTTCTTGCAAGATAAAATAAAAACTGGTAAGGAGTTGGTGAAGGCATGACAAATTTAATCGCAAACGAAGCTGCATATAACGGCAGGTTGTTCCCGAAAATTCCCGATAGAGTGAACGGACAGGACACTCTTCTGATTAGCATGGAAGGTGTCGCTCGAAAAATCGATGATTACACAACGACAAAAGACATTCGCAAAGGAAACTATAATAAGGTCGTCCGTATTTCTACCGCACCCTTTTCATTGGATGTCAAATTAAAGGCGACAAGCAAGAATAAGCCTTACGAATTTGATGTGATGGTGGGCGTAGAGGGTCGGGTTAAGGATTCAGCCGCCTATTATACGAATAAGGCGAAATATGACATCGCAAGCAGTATAAGCACTGCCCTCTCCCGCATTGTAACGCCGATTGCAAAGGGTTATGAATTAACCGATGACGGCGTGGACAGCGCACTATATAAGGAGATGTCGAACCGTAATTTTGTATTAGAATCACTGGGAATAACATACACGGTTCATTCCGCAGACGCAGAACCTGATGCGAAAGCGGAGAAGTTTGTAAAACAGATGACAGATTCCACCCTTACCACTCGTGTTCAAGAGCATATTGCGGGAGAGGCTGAAAAACTCTCCTCACGCAATATGGAATCCGCCATAATGAGAAGAGTGTCTTCCGGCGAAATAGATATGCAGACTGCGCTTGAGCAGCTGAGTGCATCGAACCGCAAAGAGGGATACAACAAACTTGAAGACATGGAACGGCTGATTGGTTTTGTCCGCGGATTGCAAGAGAAGAACCTCATCACTGATGATGAGGCGGGTCAGCGTATTAACGAGTTCCTTCGCGGCTTGCCGAGCAGTTTGCCAAACAGCGGTACGCCGATGAATATAAACCCTTTACAACTCGAAGAGAAATCCGCCTCTTCTGATGAAACGTTGAATGAATTATTGCCGGACTAAAATGAGGAGGTGCCGATATGACTAACGAAACACTCGACACCATAATGCAGATGCCGCTTTTTTGGCGAGCAGCGATAGCGTTGTTTGTTATATGGTTTGTTTATATGCTATTTTCCCGCTTGATTTTCAAGCTCATCGCTCTTGTTTCCACATTTATAAATTGGCTGTGGTCGCTCTTATATTTTGCGGTTAATAACTTGATGCACATAATTCACAGAGCAGGCGGAAAATCAATGATAGGTCTTGACCAGTCCGTGACCGACTTTTTCGGCGGCATATACGGATTTTTCTCGCGGTTCAAGATGGCTATCGACAACTCTTGCAGAGCGAAAGAGAAACCATTCGTAGGCACGGCGTTTTTCATAGCGGTTGTTTTGGTATTTTGGATTGCCGCTCCTACTTGGCTAAACAGCGAAGAAAACACCAATGCTTTTACTGCGGCTTATCACAAATATATCGAGGCGGAGAGCAGGATATTGGATTTGATGTTTGGTGGCGAGTGATAGAGACAAACCGATAGATTTAAAAAAAGAAGGAGGATACCAAGCACAATGGTGGAGGTAATTTTAGCATCGGTGATGACGGCTATTGCCAAAGAAGTAACTGTAGAAATCGCAGGCAGGATTCGAAACAAAAAACCATCTGAAATAAATTTAGAAGTATTTCAGAGAAATGTTGAAACTGCCATAAAGCAAGCATTGCACCAATTCCATAACCGAGTTGATGCTCGTTTTTGCGATAACGAAAATAAGATTTCTTATTTGAGAAAAGCGATAGATGCGCTTTCTATTACCGTTGCTGATATAAATCAATATGTAGGATATGATACTCATTCGTGCAAAAACAAACTTTTTTTGGCTGCCCCAGAGCAAACTATAACAGAAAATGAAATTGAAGAATTATCCACGCAGAACACAAGGCAAGTATTCTCAAGCATTCCAAACAATCAGGAGAAACAAGGAATTGCCGATTTTGCCATTATCGCAAAGGATAGGGCCGATGAATGGTTAGATGATGTTAGAGGTGAAACTAATGACGTATAAATCTGAAATAAAATACAATCCTCAAGGACCAAGTCATTTTCAATATGGACATCAGACATCTTCGACTTCCCACGAAGAGTCTTTTGATCATGAAGAAAACGTGTATGTTTCAGATAGGTTTAAACGGGAAATTCTTATACACATAGCTAAAGTAATATATGCAGATAGCAAACGTGTCCCTATAATGTTGGGAATTTCGGGTGCGCCTGGAGAAGGAAAAACATTTCAATCAAAATATGTTCTTTCTGCTAACGATGTTGAGGTGTTCGATTTCAACATTTCAGAGTTTGAAAACGTTGATGCAGGTTTGCCTTTGAAGAAACTCGAAAAGCTATATCGTGATGCTCAAAATTCGTTTTCAAGCACATCAAAAATATCATGTGTATTTGTTGATGATATTGATGTTGCGCTAGGGAGTAAGAGCAACTATCAATATACGGTTAATTTTCAACATTTAGAGGGCGGCTTAATGTCGTTTGCCAATTATACAGAAGACAATAGACCGCGTATCCCAATAATATTGACCGGGAACAATTTTTCTCTATTGCACGAGCCGTTAATTCGGCATGGCAGGATGCGTCATTTTGAATGGATTCCGGATGATGGTGAAATGGAAAAAATGATTATTCATTATTTTCCAAGTTTTTCAGTCGCTGATTGCAATAAAATAATGAGAGAAATGAATTCTAAGTGTGATGATCATAAAATCCCACATCGTACAATATCATTCTATTCTTCTATTAAGGACGCTCTCCACGACGAAGAACTGTGGTCGTTGATTTCAGATAAGGGTCTTCACCTTGATAAGCTTTCCATTATAAAAATAAAATCGATGCTTAATTCAATGACTTATTCGGTAGAAGATGCAATTTCTACTGGAATAAAGCTCATAGAATCTCAATTAAGGCAGAAGCGAAATCATCTTCAGGGGGTGAAATAAATGGCAAGAACATCGACAAAGACTTCCACAAAAACATATACTCGTATTGCCGTATTGAAGACAAATATGGGGGTGATTCTAATCCGCGCAGGAGAACTCAGCGAAGAAAGAAAAAAACTGTTTCTTGCAGAAATTGAAAATAAAACTATAAAACGCATATTGTTTTATGGTTACAAGGTAATCGAAAATGAAGAATATCGCTTTGTTGAATTGGATGTCAATATTGATTGGTGTCTGCATAATCAATATGTAATGAACGGAGAGGTAAATATTGAGATGCCAAACAATGAACATTTTGCAAACGGGATAACGCCTGATATTACAGCCGCACTAAATGCATATTTGGATATAATTGATGAATATAAGCTGTCAAAATCATTTTCGCTTTATTGGAGCGATGCTGTATATTCTAATTGCAATGACAGCGTTCGAACAAACCTTAGAGAGAAGTTAGGTCTTGTATTAGGGTCTACTCCAAAATGGTACGGAGACAAATCTATATCCGTGGAGACATATCAACCCAGAGAAGCGAAAGAACTGACCGCAACAATAAATGTTGTTGACGATACAAGCGAATAACAGAAAGTAGGAGGCCGACACATGAACAGATTGCCAAACATGATGGTGCTTGACTTTTGCGAGTACCTTAAACGGAAATCAAGGAACGGCACTCCTGTTCTTGATTTGTTGTCAGACGAATCAAACAGCACAAATCTTCGACAATACGCTGAAGAGTATATGAGAGGGAATTCATATTCTTTCAAAAGCATCATCCACAAATATATCGACAGTAAGTATTTCGATAGAAGTCTGCACCGATATCCGCATGAGTGGGTCGAAGGGAACAAACGGATTCATCGCGGCGACTTGCAGTCGCTTCGACAAATGGCAAAAGAATGGCGGTGTTGCGGTTGTTGCGAACGCGGCTTTTTTTGAGTTTCTCGATAGCCTTGGCGATGATATGGACTTGCCTCATTATGAGTATGGCGAGTGGGACTTGATTCACAACGTCCAACACGCACTTCAGCACGAGTCCACAGGCTTTATGCTGGAATGCATGACTTCCCTTGGGATAGATTTGTCGGCAGAGATAGACTTCTTAGAGTGGATTCTTAGCTCGCAAGCCGAACCGTTAAGAATTCGTGAAATGCCTATCAGCGTTTTCGAATCTCTTGTTGATGATTATTTGTCATTTAGCGGCAAAGGCACACGCGAAAAGAAACAGCTTGTGAAGTCTTTCAAGCAGACGGACAGCTATTTTTTTACCTCGCTGCTCGAACGCTTATTGCCGGATTCGAACAAAAAAAGAACTCGAAACTTGCGGCAAGTCATCAGCAGATATTATGATGAGAAAATCCCATACAAATGCGTGTTTTTGCCTTTGGCGGCACAAACCGACGAATATATGAAACTGATAAACGATTATTGGCGCGACTTACATCATATTTCCGCCAATCATCTTGACATCTACTATAGCGAAACCGATTACGGAAAATCCGGAAGCGAGATTCAATACAGCCTTAGGAGCTTGCCTCAAAACATAAAGACCGCTTTCCCCTGCATCGTTTTGTGGGCGGGCGAAATGAAAGACGCAAAGAGCATTGATATAGGCGGTCTCTCGAACGAGGAGATTGTTTTTGTTGTAACCGCAATAGTCAATGCAATAAAAGCAAACGAGCCGTTTGATAGAATCGTAAAGGAGGCGAACAAGATGGCACAAGATATTCGTGAAAAAGACAAACCCATAACCAGTAACACAGTCAATATTCACGGCGATAATCACGGCGTTGCCGTCGCCAAAAATACCGGAAGCATATCCAACATCAGTACCGTGAACTGCACACCTTCCAAATTCTCAAACGAGATAGAAGAGGCAGTCGGCAGAATACGGCAAATTGAGGAGTTGACCACACAACAGAAATCACTTCTCGAAGATATTATGACCGAGGCAAAGGAGGCTTTCGCCGCCAACTCAGAAGAGGGTGAGGCAAAAATCAAATCTCGCTTCAGGGATGCGATGTGCTTCTTAGGCAACGCTTCTGTTAAGGTGTTGTCTGCGTTGTCGTCATTAGCTAACTTGGCTAAATTTTTTGGAATATAGCCACACATTCTAAAGACCTAAAATTACGGAAGGGGGTGTCGAAGCGATGCGAAATAAAATCTTCATCAGCTATTCGCATAAAGACATTAAATTTCGCCAACGATTGGAAACGCATCTTAAGGCGATGACCCCTGATGCGTCTTTTTGGTCTGACGAAAGCATTGAAGCGGGCGATGACTGGAGTGTGCAAATTCATTAGCGATGAACGAGGCAGCGGTTGCTATCCTGCTTGTTTCTGCTGATTTTTTGGCTTCCGATTTTATTCGCAACGTAGAACTTCCCACATTGTACAAAGCCGAAGAGGAAAGCAGAATTGTCATTATTCCCGTTATGCTCTACCAGTGCAATAGCGGGGATTTAATGAGATATCAATATATCAATACGCCGGATAAACCCTTGGGCGGATTAAAGAAAGCAAAGCAAGAAGAGGTTTTTGCGAGACTTTCTAAAGTTGCCGTGGTCAAATTGGATGAATATGTAGAAAAATCAGAGATTTTATCTCGACGGATTCGTGAAAATGAAGAACGATATCGACAGGAATGCCAGCGTAGCATGAAAACTCGAAAGTCTCCCATGGTTTGTTCCAGTAGCGGTACTGGGTTTGCCATGCCTTTCTTTGGCTTCTTTCCGATAGTTGCGATTATTTCGGCAATTGGTGCTGTTATAGGTGCTGTCATTGGCGGAGTGGTCAAAAAAACTCTGTTAAGCGGACTCATTGGCGCAGGTATCGGTGTAATTGGAATATTCGTTTTTATTGCCGTAATCTTGCTTGTCGTTTACTTGACGTCCGGAATAGGGTCTCTGTTTTGGGGTTTGTTGAAGGGATCGTTCATAGAGAAAAAGCGTTGTGAAAAAAGAAAAACCAGCGAGTGGCATCAACGAGAATATAAAGATAATTATGAATATTATAGAGTGCTACATATAAATTCGTATCGTGAAGACTTAACGGCATATTTTGCTGATTTATTCGCTGATTCAAACTTCGAGAATTCTGACGAGGGGGTAGCGATACGGTGAAAATCTTTATAAGTGCAACACATAAGTCTCGGCAATTCGTAGCAAAATTAACGCCTGTTCTTAAACGGGTAGGGCTTGTCTGTTGGCCAGACCCACCTGTTGGTGAGGATTGGGCGCAACATATAAAGGACGGTATTTGCGATGCCGATATCTTGCTTATTGTTGTGGGCGAGGGCTTTGAGGACAGCGTAAACGCAAAGACCGAATTGCATATGGCATTGGCATTATCTGCTCGTGACAACCGTCAGTCGCTATTCCCCGTGATATTGGACGATAATCCAATCCCCGATGAACTAAAAGCGATACTGTGTGCGAGATGCCGTTCAGATTCCGATGAAGATGTTCAACATCTGTCTGCACAGCTTCAAAAAGCGATTGCGGATAAAAAAGAACGGCTATCAATTTTAAATGAAAAAGCAAGAAAACTGCAAAGAAAACACGTTGACAAATATTCCGCTATTGTCGGTGTGACAACCGCAATAATGTCAATTTTCACCGTTATCATTTCTTTCTTTTGGGAAAAGACAACGGTGTCAACTGTTTTTGGAAGCGGACTTTTGCTTGCTATAATTGCGGCGCTTATCAGCGTGACATTAGTGATGGGCATTACCACATACACAACAGCAATAAAGCGCAGAAAATACATGGAAGAAAAAGAAGAAGAAGAACAGTATTCCAAGAAACTGAAAGCTGCTATCGCCCCCGAAGATTCAACTATAAACATCGAGAAAATTGATAGTGATTGTGTTAATATACACTATCATCAAGTAGATGCAGGAGCGGATGCGATGGATAATAGTGCATCTGGCTCTGAGAATGGCGCATTGAGGCTTATGCTCATTAATCTTGAGAATATCAAGGAATTTTACACATGGAGTCAAAAGCAAGCCAAAGGTTCGTTTACGCTTGCTGTGTCTATGTGTATAGCCGGTTTCGTTATGATGATCGCCGCAATTCTGCTTCCAATAGTATTTGAGTTGGATATTGGTATGGCAATAATTCCCGCAATAGGCGGTGCGATAGCGGAATTGATCGCGGGTACGGCATTATTCGTTTATAAGAGTTCGCTATCGCAACTGAACCACTATCACAAAGCACTCCACGAAGACGAGCGTTTTCTGTCAAGCGTAAATCTTCTCAATCGATTTAGCACAACTGAGATGCAGGACGAAATGTTGAAGGAAATCATCCGAAGCGAAATTCAGATGAATCTTCTCAGCATTACGAAATCGGACGATAAAACCGCTTCCCCAAAAGACACCGCTAAAAAGAAAGATAGCGATTAATGCGGAATCACACGTTTTCGGTTTACTGTCGGTCTTTGACGGTCTTTGTAGTTTATTTCGGCACAACCTATTAACATTTGCCGAAATAACGTGTATAATTAATTATGGGACTTTGGGACACGGGTGTTAGACCCCGTGTGTTTTTTATATAAGAACAGATATTGCAGAGGAATAGACCTTTACCAGCCAAGCTCCACCATCACCCCACGTTAGAGAAAGGAGGCACACCGCCATGCCAACCACCCCATTCCACGCTCTATAGCAATTCCCCTTGACATTAGCAACATAATATGATATAATATAATCAAGGAAAGGGTGATTATATGAAACCAATATCAAACGAAAAAAGGGAATTGTTAATATCTGCAAAACAACGCGGAGAAA
>Ga0099364_10001623_pt1 | contig 36691 bp, 28 predicted proteins | sample TergutTh196P3_FD_73070 | JGI IMG/M metagenome (GOLD analysis project Ga0099364, IMG submission 73070) | Microcerotermes parvus P3 segment gut microbial communities from Pointe-Noire, Republic of the Congo - Th196 P3 | ecosystem: Host-associated > Arthropoda: Insects > Digestive system > Gut ... | reverse complement strand
CGGAATTTAGTCTGATAAGCCTTTTTTTCAGGCTTGTTTGCTATGCCTTTCTTTACCAAATCAAGCCGCTTTATGATGATTTTAAATGATAATTATTGGTTAAAAATATTTTTCTTTATTTTTGGGGCTTCATTTTTCGCAGTAAAATCAACATCCATCCTACTGTGGAATTTACTTTGAGAATTTACGAAATTGTTTTATTTTTCTAAAGCTCACTTGCATTATTCCTTATATAATGAAACAATATTTGCTGGGCAATTCCTGCGTTCGATTTTAGAAAATCCGGGAATCCGTTTTTATAATAATTATCGAGAGCCCGTTTTATCCAGACATCTATGGGAAACGCTTCTTTTTTTGCGAACCCGAATAACAACGTACATTCTGCTACTTTTACCCCGACGCCTTTGATTTTCATTAGATATTTTCGTGCATCTTCGATATTCATGTTTTCAACTTTTTCAAAAGATATTTCCCCGGAATTTACTTTTTGTGCCGCATCGAAAATATATTTTGCACGAAATCCTGCTTTCAAAACCGATAAATCTTGTAAAGAACATTTCGCAATGCGTTTATATGAAGGAAATCCGTAAATATGCGGTTTTTCATTTTCAGACAACAATTTTCCAAAGTTTTTAGATAAAACATGAGGTTTTTTATTTTCTGACAGCAATTCCCCAAAATTTTCACATAATCTTTGGATTATCCCTTTAATCCGCGGTATATTGTTGTTTTGTGAAATGATAAAACTACACAGTGTTTCCCATTGCGGTTGTTTTAAAACACGAATTCCGCCTGCGAATTTTATCGCTTGTTTCATCACAGAATCTGCGGAAATGACCTTTTTAATTTTCTCATAATCTGTAGATAAATCAAAATAATCATACCAAAAATTGTGAAAATCATCTTTTGTTGTATTATAAAAAATTACATCATTGCCTTTTTGTTCAAGCAAAATCTTGCGATTTCCGACTACTCCAAAGATTGTGTTATTAATATTATATTCAAACCTAAAACATTGACCGCAATTGAGCGTATCTGAAAGAGAGAACCCCGGTAAATTTAAAATTACATTTTCGCCGTCAATTCTAATTTCCATACTAACCCTTTCTTAGACAGATAACAGATAACAGGTAACAGATAACAGATAAAAAATTATGTAAATATTTATTATTCGTTATTTAAAATGTAATTGCTTAGTCGTTTTCGGTTAAACCAAATTATCATTGTTAATATCGAAATAATCGACAGGATTAAACCGAAGGTGAAGCCTTGCGGGGTAAAAGAAATTTCTATTTCATGTTGCCCTTTTTCTACATCGAATATTATAAATGTATCTTTAAAACTGCTGTAATTTGTTTTCCTGCCGTCAATTTTCACGGTAAAACCTTTATCATATGGGATAGATATAAACATTTTTCCATCTTTTTCGGCGTTGACATTTCCTTTAAGGCTTGTATTTGTATGTGTGATGTCATACAAGCCGCCTTTTCTTAATTTATTTATTGCGTTTGTAAAGTTTTCTGTATCAAAATAATATATATTTTCTCCCAATAAATCCAAATCATTTTGGTTGAAATCAAAATCTAACGTAACTTTTTCGCCTTTTTTGAAATGCCCTAAAAATAAAATATGATTAGTTTCCGCTTTGGAAAAATAATTTGAAATAAATTTTCCGTTCACGCTTAGTTCTCCTTTTAGATAGTTGTTCGCCGGGAATGATATATAAATCGGCTTGTCATTTTCTGCGGTAAATGTATATTCCATCGCCTCATCGTTCTTTTGAACGTTTTGCACTCGCTTGAAATATTTAACATCATCACCGCAAAATGTATTCAACAAATTATTCTGTGCCTCAAAATAATTGTACTCGTTGACCATATCTTCTACAGAGGGAGAAATATTTTCCGCATCTGCATTTTCAACAGCAGGGGAAATATTTTCCGCGTCTACACCCCCGCCGGAGAAATGTGCCGCGGTCGGCACGGGTACGGGGGTGTAGACATTATTTTCAACCATAAATCCCACAGGTAAAACATAAGGATTTTTATAAACACTTATATCTTTCGGCAAATTTTCCGCTTCTTGGAAAAGAAGTGTTTTTTGTATATTAACATAATCGTTCGGCATTTTAGTTTTCGATAAGATATATTTTACATTAAATATACTGTCTGTAATAATTGTCGAGCCGGAATATGAGCTCCAAAAATAACCTTGTGCAAATCCGTGTTGTTTTGTAAATTCGTTAAAATCATTATTGAATGTAGAAGAATAATGCGACATACCTTTATAGTTTAAACCCATTGGGTCATTTAAATTATGCATATATGTTTTTTCAACGCGGTAAAATGACGGTGACGATGAAGGTAATGACGATGGTGATGAAGATAACGGTATCGTTGAAGATAATAATTTATAAAATCCTTCGTGTTTTTTAATACAATCCAATAATTCAAAATGTTCTGCATAAAATTTCTTGCGGCTTTGCACTTGACTGTAGGTATGTTCATTGTCAAGCCCTGCTATTAACGCCGTTGAATTTGCGTTTAAATCAAAAGCGGTAAATAATAATCCCCCAACGGTGATTATGATACAAAATGTTTTTATGAAAATATTTTGTGTTGGATTGGAATTTAGTTTAATTTTATTTGCCGCTTTTTGTAAAACTATTTTAAAGCGGTCTTTTGTGTTATAAAACCAATAAAATGCAATAAAAATCATAAAAAAGCTGAAAACAAAAGAATAGCGGTAAGGAAACCACGACGGCAGGCTAAGTCCATGCCACATAGTGTCCAAAACCGATAAATAAAAACTTAACAGCATAAATATAGTTAAACATAAAGCTGTCATTTTCTTTCGTGTTGAAGTTGAATTAACAATAAAAAATGCGGCAAACATAAGCAAAATAATAAATCCGCAATATAAAGCAGGTATTCCGCTGTTGGTAATGGAAGAATATTCCCCCTGCATAAATGACGACAATAATTTTGCAAGCGGAAAATTTACCGGATAATATGGGAACATGAAACCACCGCTTAGTCTGCCCGAACTTAGACAAAATATTGTCGGAAGAATCAGCCATAATGATGTGCCGAAAGAAAACGCCGCATATATGAAAAATCTTTTTGCGGTTTTAATAATTTGGCTTTTAATAAGTTTTTTATGTAACATCAAATATCGGCAAGCTGTGAATAAAACAATAAAAATGCAAATCATAAACGTAATATAATAATTTGCAGCAAACATCACCGAAAGTGATATAATAAACAAATAGGGTTTTTCACCTCGTAAGATTTTTTCTGCACCCAATAAAATAATGGGCAATAAAATAACGCCGTCGAGCCACATTAACGACATGGAATATACAATATTATAAGAAATAAGCGCATACGACGATGAAAAAATCAAAACAGGGAGTTTATTGTACTTGAAAGTATACTTGAAGTATAAAAATGAAGTCACACCGCAAAGTGATATTTTTATTACAGTAAGATAAAACAACGTTAATTCCATGTCGCCTTTGTCGAATAATAAAGCGAGAAATGTAATCGGGCTCGAAAGATAATATGCAAAAAGCCCGATGAAACTTGTTCCCATTTGCTTATTCCATGAAAAGAAAATACTGCCGTCTCCGTTTATAATTTGCCGTAATGATTCATAAAATTGAACATATTGCGAATCCATATCTGTTATCAGCAAAGACTTATCCCCAAAAGGATAAAATCCATATTGCGACAAAACATTATGTGTAATTAAATAAGGGATTATAAAAGATAATCCCAGTAATAATATTTTATATAATGTATGTAAATTGATTTTTTTAAAAGCCATATTAAATGACCACTCCTTTTTTGGATAAACTGGAAATAATAAATGATATATGTTATAAAATGTAGTTCGGATAAACGCACCCATCTTTCTAAATTAGTCTACGAATAACAGACTGGCAAGGTATCGGAAACGGTGTCCTGTTATTTTATTTGTTCAAGCGATCAAGCAAAATCGTTTTGCTTTGCAATCGTTTATCGCACTTTTCTTTATATAAAACAGTAGCCGGACGAGGCTGTCCCCTTGTGTAGTCTTTCTTGTCAACCACAAATGTAACTGTTCTTTCCAATGCTATATCGTCCGTGAAAAAGTTCGTTACGCTATATGTATCATCATTTCTTTTTTTGAAGAAAATAAACACCTTGTCATTGCTGTTTTTAAGGGATACACTTGCTATCAGAATATCCGCTTTGATTTTTGACTTAACTTTATTAAAAGCCAGCTTGTTATCCCATTTGTGCAGTTCGGTAAAGCTGTCAAGATGCTGCTCCAAGTCTGCGAGATTTTCAATTCTTTTGCTAATCTTATAGAAAAAATCACTCGAAACAATTTTCTTGCGAATATCGGCATCTTCCCTTACTTCCTCAAAAACCTTTGCAGAAGCGTAATGTTTCAGAAACGGAACATCGTCCAATTTTTGCAATCCAAATATGTGCTTATACTCGTTTTTCGTAAAGGACAAACTGTAGGATTCGAGCTTTTTGTTCTTACCGACAGTAACGATGTATTCGCGGTTTAACAGCCCTTCGTATGCTTTTGTTGCGGTTAGCAATATTTCATCTTTCAGCATTAACCCGATAATCTCCCCTCTACGATAAAAAGCAGCCCAAGTATCGGACTGCTTTTTGTGAATGTTTTCTTTCGGCGATACTTGCCTATCAAGTGGTGGACAAACATACAACCCTATGCACTCCAACGTGCGAAGTTCCACAGCAACTGGCTTGACCCAACAACTGCTTCAACACTTACAGGACAATCTTGTTGCCTGTTGATACTATTATTATACACAATTTCTATTAATATGTCAACGGTTTTGAAAAAGTTTTTTCCAAAATGGTAAATTAAAATGTCACTGGTCACTTTTAGCTTTTACTATATATAGCGGTCTTTTCTTCACCTCGAGGTATGTTTTGGACAAATATTGTCCTATAATGCCTATGCAAAAAAGTTGTATTCCGCTTACCCCAAAAATTATAGCAACCATAGACGCCCAGCCATAAGCAGAACCTTGCCATATAAATTCACGTATTATTATAAAAATAGCGGCAACAATTGATAGCATAAAAAATATAATACCGATGAAAGAGGCTATCGCTAACGGCACGGTAGAAAAGGCGACAATGCCCTCTATGGAATATATCAGTAATTTGAAAAATGACCATTTGGTTTCGCCTTTAACGCGTTCGATATTTTGATAAGTCAGCCATTTTGTGGAATACCCTACCCAACCGAAAATACCTTTAGAAAATCGATTTACTTCTTCTAATTCCAATATCGAATTTACCATTTGACGCGTCATAAGGCGATAATCTCTTGCACCGTCCACAATGTTTGTTTTTGACATTTTATTAAAAATATTATAAAAAGCCCGTGCGAAAAATGAGCGTATCGGCGGTTCGCCTTTCCGCGAAACACGTCTTGCCGCTACCGCATCATATTCACCTTGTTCAAGAATTTGCACCATTTCAATCAACATATTCGGCGGGTCTTGCAAATCAACATCAATAACTGCAACATAGCTTCCGGAGCTTGTTTTTAATCCCGCATACATTGCGGCTTCTTTCCCGAAATTTCTCGAAAACGACAGATATTTTACTTTTTCATCTTTTTCATTCAAACTTTTAAGCACAGATAATGTTTTGTCAAAAGACCCGTCGTCTACAAAAATATATTCAAACGTATATTTTGAAAGTTGCTTTGAAACTTTTATTATTTCATCATAAAAAAGAGGTATAGATTTTTCTTCATTATAACATGGGATTATTAAGGATATTACAGGCATTAAGATTTACTCCCCCCTTTTTTTCCAGACAAGCTGGAAATAATAAATAAAAAATTACAAATAATAAATACCTCACTCGTGCATGCGCACATTGTTTATGGTATTTTATGCTTGTAAATATATAGTGTATATCGTTAATAATTGTAACATAAATGACCAAAAATTGCAAGCGAAAAAGCAAAATTTGTCCACCATTTTGAAAAAATTAAGAAAATCTTAAGATTTTGCACACTTGACTATTTATAATATTAAGGTTAAAATATGGATAGTGTTTGCACAAAAAAAGACTCTACACAATTAAATATTAATAAAAAATTCCAAAATATTTATTTTGCTAATTACGATGAGGTGAGAACAATTAAAGGATTCAAATTTGAATTAATACATATAATTAAATCAATATGGAGCATAATTTATTTTATTCCTCTATTTGCTATATTTATCATGAATATAGCAAGTTCAGACGGTATTGCCGGAGTTTTCATAAACGACAGCATTTATTTCAATTTATATTTAGTAATTTTTCTTCCGATGCTGTGTATTTATAAAGTTCATGATGTTAATGATTTTGAATTGAGTTTAAATTCCGCTATTATAGTTTACATAAGAAAAGCTTTATCTGTAATGTGTTTTGCGGGTATATTCCCGATTATCATAATTATATATGCAGGATTGCCTATGATTTATTCGTCATTAAGTTTTCCTCTTTTCTTAAATTTTTCGCTATACATTACCGTCACATGGGGAATACAGATTTTATTTTGTACAGGCTTTGGATTTTTTTTGGGATTAATAATACGTCATAAAATAGCCTATGTTACCGTTTTCATATCGGCAATAGCAATATCTCCGATTTTTCAAATTTTTTTGATTTCTAATGATATAGTAGAATATAGCAGAAATAATATTGCTAATCTCAATCTTTTAAATTTAATTTTTGATGAACCTTGGCGTTTAAGGCGTTTAGGATATGGATTTTCATTCAACACTTTTTTCTGGAGCGATATTCTTATTTATTGTTTCGTCGCAGTTATATTATCTTCTCTCACTTTTTTAATAATTATGATTGCGAAAAAAGCATTTACTAATAAATTTTTGCAAATAGGGATTTGTCTGTGTATTATAATTTTATCATCATATGGATTTTATCAAACAAAAGAAACAGCATTAGCATCTTATCCCATAATTTATTCTGCCTATGACGGTGAAGAAATTCCAAGCAAGTTTGATAATAAAGTTATTGATGAAAATTATAGAGAATTATCTATAATTTCATATGAAATGGACGTTGATTTAAATTCAAATTTTAAAAACACTTGTTCATTGGAAATTTTGAATACATCTAATAACGATTTTTTCGACACATTAAAACTAAAATTAGACGAATGTTTTAATATAGACAGTATCAAAATCGAAAACGAAGAAATAACTTTCCGAAGAACCAACGATTATATAGAAATAGAAAATATACATTTGTTGAAAAACAAAATTAAAAAAATAGAAATTATATATTCAGGCACAATTAATTATTGTGATGATTTATTGACAAAAAATGTATTTGCAGATAATAATAGTGCAAATTTACCGGAAATATTTGCATGGTATCCTAAATTAGAAACTTTAAAAAATCAAATTAATTTTACAATTGATGTCAGAGCAAAAAACCATTTAGTAAGCAATCTTAGCAATCATACAGTATTATCCGGTAAGAATGAATATAAACTATCGGGGGAAGCTACCGATGTTTATTTAGTGAGTGGGTATTTTTCAACAATATCAATTGATGAATATACTATAACTTCATATGAAGAATTAATAAACATTGAAACAATGAAAAAAGAAATAAATGAAATTAAAAATGGTGAATATGAAATACCAAATACACCTCTAATGATATATGAAGACGGTCATAATAGTTTTTATTTTTCAACCGATGAAATGTCACAAATAAAAACCCTTTTCTTTTATCCATATTCATATAATGCTGCCAGTGGTGTATATTATTTCGATGGAGCAATAATTCTTACAGATACAGTGGCTCGATGGTAAAATTTATAGCATTATATTTTGTGTTTTGAGAACAACGAAAGGAATGATTTTAAATTTGAAAAATAAAATTAAAATCAATGATTTATGTTTTTCATATGGCCGCAAGACTATTTTCGATCATTATAATTTAGAAATAGAGAACGGAATAAATGTTATATGGGGAGCAAACGGCAGCGGAAAAACCACTTTGTTTAAAATGCTTGCAAGCATTTTCAGACCTAAAAGCGGAAATATTTTTTTAAATGATATTAGTTATAAATCATCAGATATAAGAAAATACATATCATTCATACCGCAAGATTTCGATGTATTCCCTAATATAAAAGTGCATGAATTTTTAAAATTTATAGCTGAAGTAAAATACGGTTATAAGAAAGAAAAAATCATAAGTGAAATTGACAGGGTTTCAGAAATTACAAGCATTTCCGATTTTTTGAAAATGAAAATGAAAAACCTCTCCGGTGGTATGAGGCAAAGAGTAGGTATTGCACAAGCGTTAATCGGTGATGCTATTTTTATTATCGCCGATGAGCCTACTTCCGGACTTGACCCTGAACATAGAAATAATTTTAATATGATGTTACATAAAATCCCATCTGATAAAATCGTACTTATTTCAACTCATATCATAGAAGATATAAGAGATTTTTATAATGATATAATAATAATTTCAGAAGGTAAGAATACATTTCAAGGCGATTATTCCGCCTTAATGTCTTCTTTAGATAAAAAAGTTTTTGAAACATCTATAAAATTTGAAGAACTTGAAGATTTTGAAAATAAATATAAAATCCTTTTAAAAGATTATACAAATGAAAGTATTAAAATCCGCGCCGTTTCATTAGATGAAAACATTGATGAAAAACAAATAGTCGAGCAATCATTAGTTGATGTATGGACATATTACAGGTGATGAATTTGAAGATAAAATGGAAATTATATTTTGATATAAAAACACTCAACATATTTTTTTGGATAGCAATTTTTGCATTACTCTTATCATATATTTTAGTAATATCGACAAACATTTGGGATGTAGATATATATAGTAATTACACAATTCGTTCGAATTATTTTTATTTTTCAGACATTTTGTTACCGGTAGTTTTTATGTTTAATATTATTGTCTTGTTTGGCGATTTTTTAGATAAAATTAACGGGGAATTTATTTTTTCGCTACCAATAAAAATGTTTGATTTTTATTGGTTTAGGATTTTAAGGATTGTAATTATTTTTTTGATACCGTATATTTTATTTATTGGTTTGTTAAGCATCGAAACAGAACTTTCGTTTTTTAAATGTTTATTTTTATCTATTCCGAATTTTATTTTTTTATTGGGTTTCCCTGCATTTGTCATTACCGTAACTAAAAGAATATTTTACAGTTTTATAATATGCTGCGGATATATTTTTTTGGATTTAACATCAATGGGTTATTTGTTTGAAAACAAGTCATTGTTCATAAATATATTTCATGCAGTATATACAGATAACGAAATAATTTATAATAGGCTATCATTTGCAGTGATAGGCGTTTTACTTATAATCATTTCTTATATAATTATGAATTTAAATATATATAAAAAGTCACTTTAGATAGTTGTGTTTTACAAAACTAATTATTATTGAATGGGGGTGTTGTAAATCTTTGTTTTTCGACACCCCCTAAATAGTGTTATAACACCCTCGTTGAAAAACGAGGGTGTTATATACTCCTTTATGGCATAAATATATTGGTATTAACACTTGCAAACTATAAAAATATATATTATAATAAATAACAAATTACAAATAATAAATAATAAATGTTTTCATGATTTGTTATTTGTTATTTATTATTTGTTATTTTACTTGTAATTTCCGGCTTGTCCGGGGAGGGATATTGCATGGAATCAATTTATTTATTGCAAATTGCAATTGTTTTGTTATTTGCGAAAACATTAAGTCTTGTTAGCAGAAAAATAAAATTACCCCAAGTAATCGGCGCGTTATTAGCAGGGGTAATATTAGGCCCTATTTGCCTAAACCTCATAGACGACACCCAAACGCTGGATGTATTGGCTAAAATAGGGATTATTTTAATTATGTTTAATGCGGGAATGGAAACTGATTTTCAGCAATTGAAAAAATCGCTCAAAGCTTCTGTTTTTATAGCATTGCTCGGAATAATCGTTCCGTTGGTTTCGGGTTATCTTTTGGCTCATTTTGTTTTTGAAGAACCCACAATGGATAGCATATTTTTAGGAATAATATTAACGGCGACGTCTTTGAGCATCACCATAGAGGCTTTAAATGAAATGGGTAAACTTAAAACAAAAGTCGGCGCGGCTATTATGGGAGCGGCCATTTTTGACGATATACTCGGTATAGTTATTTTAAGTTTGATGATAAGTGTAAAAAAATCTTCCGGGGAATTAGTCACGGTTTTGAGCGGAACATTATTAAAAATTGCCGCATTTTTCATATTAACAATAGCCGCGGGATTTTTAATAAACAAACTGTTTTTTTGGATATTCAAAAAATCAAACAAAAAAAGGCGTATTCCTATTTATTCATTAGCATTTTGCTTGATTTTCGCTTTTGCGGCGGAATTATTCGGCATTGCTGACATCACAGGCGCATATATTGCAGGCTTAGTTTTTTGCAACCTAAAATCTGTTGAATATATAGAAGAAAAAATTAATATCCTTTCATATATGTTTTTTACACCTATTTTCATCGCAAGCATAGGGTTAAAAACAAATTTGCACGGATTTAATATTGCTCTTATTGTATTTGCCGTATTATATTTAATCATTGCTGTTTTATCAAAAATAATAGGTTGCGGATTGGGTGCACTTATTTGCAAATTCTCAAAAAGAGAAAGCTTGCAAATAGGCGTAGGCATGGTATCAAGGGGAGAAGTAGCTTTAGTAATAACAAGTCTTGGCATAACAAACAATATGTTAAATCCCATATATATTTCCCCTGTTATTTTGGTAATAGTATTGACGACGCTGATTACGCCATTGCTGTTGAAACTTGTATTTAAAACAGATAACAGATGACAGATAACAGATAACAGATAATAAATTACAAATAATAAATGATAGATATGGAATGATTTTTGTGCAACGGTACGCGCAGAGGCGCATACCCTACAACATCAAAAATAATAAATATGTAGGGGCGGCAATCTGCCGCCCGGTGAATAAATATATTAAACCACGGGCGGCAGATTGCCGCCCCTACAAAATAAAAAGTACCATTTCGCGGCACAAGCGAAAAAAACAAAAACAATACTTGAAAGGATGCGTTAAAAATTGAAATTAATATCAATAAAAATAATAATGATATTAATATTAATATCATTATCCCCCATACTTATTGCATCCGCAAATGAAGATATTGATAACATACAAACACAAACTACATCCTTTGGAGAAATTGATTATTTTGTTTACGGCGGAAAAGCAACTGTTATTTCTGTTCACAGCGGTAATTATTCTATAACTTTACCATCTTCTTTGAACAGAATCCCTGTACATACTATAGAAGAAGGGGCTTTCGAGCAATCTTTCAACCTTGAAACTTTAACAATACCAAATTCGGTTGAAATAATCAGCGGAAAAGCTTTTTCAAGATGTCCGCGCCTTGGAACAATAAATATATCATCAAGTGTAAAAAATATCGGATTTGACGCGTTCATTGATTGTAGTAGCTTGGAAAATATAAAAGTCAATTCGAATAATAAAGATTTTTCAGATGTCGGCGGAGTTTTGTTTAACAAAAACAAAACCGTTTTAATTGCATATCCAAAAGGCAGAACACAAAGAACATATAATGTTCCGAAAAGTGTCGTGACAATAAGAAACAGCGCGTTTTTTGAAACGCACTGGCTCGAAACTGTAAAATTTGAAAATAATTTGAAAGTAATAGATTCGCACGCTTTTTCCAAAAGTGAAAATTTACAAGAAATAACTTTACCTCAAAATGTGAATGAATTAAGCATAGGCGCTTTTTCCTATTGCGAAAACTTAGAAAAAATTACGATATTAAACGAAAAAATTAAATTAGCGAACGATGTTTTTTACAGGCATGGACGCGAATTGACTATTTATGGAATGGCAAATTCTACTGCACAAAAATATGCAGATAAAAACAATATTCCTTTCATCGCCATAAACAACCCGAATAATCAAACAAGAACATCAAAAAAAACTGCTTCAAGTTCGCAAAGAGGATATGTCATTGACCCGAACGCAACCCCCGGGCAAGGTGAAGGTATAACAATACAAGTCCCCAACAATCAAAATAACGGTTCCCGTCCAAACAACGGCGGGCAAACAAAACCTCCGTCAATAAACAATAATGAAAGTCAAACATCATCAGAAAATGACACTTCCGAAGAAGATGTCAGCTTGGACGACACAAGCAGTGAAAATGACGACACAGAAAGAAATAGAAATGTCATGATGATGATAATTTTGGGAACAACATTCCTTGTGTTTTTCACGGGAGCATTTATTTATTATATTATAATAAATTTGAAAAAGAAAAAAGGTTAAATAATATATACTCGCTACCCGTGCTGTGGCGGCACATTTCGCCTCCGGCGGGCGAGTATATGCGAAAAATATTCATTAAAATGTTTTGTACAACTAATTATAAAAGAGAAAGAGGAAACATAATGAACTTATTAAAAAACAACATGAAAATTTTATTTCAAGGAGACAGTGTTACAGACAATGGTAGAAACAGGGAAGATTTATACGATTTAGGGGTAGGATATCCAAAATATATTGCACAAGCTCTAAATAACAAATACGAAAACATCACGGTTATTAACAAAGGAATCAGCGGCGACAGAACACAAGACCTCGTTCGGCGTTGGAAAGAAGATTGCCTTGACATAAAACCCGACCTTGTTTCGATATTAATTGGTATTAATGATACGTGGAGAAGATTCGATTTAAATGAAGTTACTTCTGAAATTGAATTTGAAGAAAACTATACTTATCTTTTGAATGAAATCAAAGAAAAATTAAATGTTCCCATCATCATGATCGACCCGTTTATCGTTACCGAAAGAGAAGACCAAACAAGATGGCGAGTTGATTTAGACCCGAAAATTCAAATTATCCGCAAATTAGCGGCAAAATTCGGTGCATATTACATTCCAATAGACAGTATATTCGCCGCGGCTTGTTGTTCCACAACATCGAAATTTTGGGAGGACGGTAAATATACCGCAAGATTTGCACAACAAAAAGATAATGAAAGCATATATGAATTTTGGGCAGGCGACGGTGTTCACCCATCCAACAACGGACACAAATTTATAGCATATCAATGGTTAAAACATATAATTTGAAATAACAAATAAAAAATAACAAATAAAAAATTATGATAATATTTATTATTTGTTATTTGTAATTTTTTATTTAAACTTAATCGCATGAAGTCCATAAAACCATTACCTGCCAAAAACGTGCATGGTTTGAAAATACAATACCTATAATATTATATACCCCAACGCTAACAGTAAAGTGATGTCTGCGCCGTCGTTCATTAATATTAATGCTAAAAACACTAAAAGGATAACTTCTGTTTCGAGTCCCATTCTGTCCAAAAAACCTTCGAACGAATTGGAACTTAAATTTAAAAAGGGAATTGTAAAACCCTTACGTTCGTTATTCGCTTCCTTTTTTTCGTGACTATGAACGCGATGTTCTTCTCTTTTTTCGTGACTATGGACATGAAGTTCCTCGTTATTCGCATGATTGTGAATGTGGCGTTTTTCGCTATTAGCTGTTTTTTTGTTGTATTCATTGTTGCTTTGACGATTATGTTCAACGGTATTATGTGGATTTTCATTTATATTTTCATTATGATGTTTGTTATTGTGCCGATTTAAATTGTTTCTGTTTTGATTATGGTTTTGTGAAGTGTTTCTGTTGTGATTGTGATTTTGTGAAACGTTTCTGTTATGATTATAATTGTGCGAAATGTTTCTATTTTGCTCATGATTTTGTGAAGTGTTTCTGTTTGGATTATTTGCATTATCTGCGGACTCAGAATCAGACGGTAACGGAAGATATTTTTGATTTTCCCGAATTTCGTTGTTTGATTGGTTTGTATTATTTATTGTTTGTTTTGCACGGCGATCCATTTCCATCACACGGTTTATCGCATCTTTTTGCATTGCGGCAATGTCCGCATTTGTATAACTCCTTGCCATTTCCGTACCCCCATTAAGGTAATCATCTCTCTTGCCAAAAATTTGTGATACAATACGGGCGGCAAATTACCGTCCCTACAATTATATGATTATTCGCACACTCGTTATCGGCGAATATATAAATACCCATTTTATTCTTTTCCGAATAAATTTCCGAACAATCCTGTTTCTTTTATTAAAGGCAATAAGGGCAGAAGTTGCATGATTTTTAATGCTTCATCTGCTTTTGATTGCCTTTTTTCTGATAAATGAGGCCGTATCGCTCTGATAAGTTTAGAATTATGATCGTCTTTGTTTGAAGACAAAATTTGTCCGAGTTTCATAATCATGTTTATATCAAGTCCGCCTAAATTAAATCCACCCGAAGATGAATTTTCTTCTGAATGAACTTCCGGTTTAGGTTGATTTTGCCCTTGCCCCAAACTTCCAAGCAATGACGAAAGATTTGACACATCAAAACCACCCGAAGACGAATTTTCCTTTGAATGAACTTCTGATTTAGGTTGACTTTGCCCTTGCCCCAAATTTCCAAGCAATGACGAAAGATTTGACACATCAAAACCGCCCGAAGACGAGTTTTCCTCTGAATGACTTTCCGATTTAGGTTGATTTTGCCCTTGCCCCAAACTTCCAAGTAAGGACGAAAGATTTGACACATCAAAACCGCCCGAAGACGAATTTTCTTCTGAATGAACTTCTGATTTAGATTGATTTTGCCCTTGCCCTAAACTTCCAAGTAAAGACGAAAGCGTGGACATATCAAATCCGCCGTCGTTTCCGGTATCTGCGGTTTTTTCGTTATTTTCACCGCTATCAGAATTAGACGAATTTAACATTTGAGCGATATTATTTAATTGTGCTTTACCTTCCTCACTACTTAAAATTTCTTGAAGTTTATTAGCAAGATCATCCATAATGGGTATATCTTCCTTTCTTACCGCTGGCTTCAGCGGATAAGTTTGTTTTTCGCTCATGCCGCGAAATGGCACTTACTTTTTGTAAAAGTAAGCAAAATCATTTTTCCGCTGGCTTCAGCGGAAAAGAAGGTTTGTCGAGATTGCGCTCGACACCGCACTTACTTTGTAACGATACAAAGTAAGCAAAAATCGTTTAGGCGTTCCCCCTAAAAACCCCCTTTACTTCTATCATAGCTTAGTGTTACGCAGCCGCCTCTCAGCAATGGGTGAGATTTTGAGTGTTGCCGCTTCTAATCAAGCGTCTGCGTTCCGAGGGTTTGTGCCCCTAATGTTCCAATAATTGTTATTTACATCGTTTAAAGTATATTTTGCGTATCTGCACCCGCCGTATGCGGGTGCAGATACATTAATTAATTTTTCAATTTCTTTATTAATTCTTGTGCTTGAGGGGAATTAAGCAGTTGTTGTGCTAATTTTGGATTTTTTAAGAATTTTTGGATTTTTGAGGCTTCTGAGTTTTTCATGTTTTTTACAACGTCGCCGACGTTTTCACTTTGTAATTTTGATTTTAATGTTTCGGGGTCAGTTCCAAGATGTTTAGATGCCATTTTTAGCATTTCATTTAATTGTTCAGGGGAAATCTTTGCCAAAATAACCACTCCTATGTACGATTTTTTTGTATTCATACCCCCCGCCGTCGGCGGGGGGTATGAATATGTTTTTTATACTATACACCTGCCGTTGACGGAGTATGAATATGTTACTTATACTATACACCTGTTGTTGACAAATACATAAATATGTTACCTATGTATTTTATTATATGAAATTGGTTGAAAAAAGTTACCAAAGGGTTGAAAAACAAAAAGAGAAACGGTGTATAAACACCGCTTCTCTTTTTGTGCTATAGTAAATTCATTATAAAAATGATGGAAAAAGATACCCAAAAAATGAATTCACATTATCCATTTAACTTTTATTCAGATTTTGGCGGTTCATTAAAAACGTCTACATTAGCATCAAGTGGGCTTTGTGAACTATTGTCTATGCCTGTTTGCGGATTTTGCGGTGTTTGTTGTGTGAAGTTTTGTTGATTATACGGCATTTGCGGCGGCGGAGTATTTGCTCCATATGCAGGATTTTCATAACCGTATGGAACGTAAGGTTCTTTGTTGCGAGCGGCAAAGAAAAAGAATGGCGGTAGAAATTCAAAGAAAAACGATAGAACAGTTTTTACCACTGCGGAATCTGGTGTGTATTCAGACATGATTTTATGTGTGGTCATCAACAATAATACCGTATGTCCTATTCCAACAGGAAATGAGAGTGTAGACAATAACATGATGTTAGAAGAAGAAATAAGATTAAAAAATTCCGCTTCACTATATGCATCAATTATATTTAAATGAGTAATAATATTACTGCCCATTTCGTAAATAGAAGACATGGCTAAAAATAAAACAATAAAATTAATAAACGAAACAATAAGATAGAAAATACCAAAATAAGATTTTTTCCCTCTTTTTGAATTTATGTCGTCACAAATCGCCCCTGTTGTAAATGCGTTTACAACAGGAATCCACGCCATCCATGGATTATCCATCCCTCTTTTTTCCGCAATTTTTTGCAATCCTATTGCTTTAAAAATATGTGTCACGACAAAAAACACAAAAGCAATAGCTATACCGACAATAAATATCATATTAAATATTGCCCATATAAATTCTATGTCATCAGCTGTAAAAGTCTCCGGCATCGTGCCAAAACCAAAATCATAATCAACCATAATTATCAAAACCTTTCTTTTTAGCCGATTGCAAGCAATCGGAGTGATCAGTGACCAGTGGTCAGTGATCAGAATTTATTAAAGCAAATTTACACCAAAATATAAAATATGTATAATACCAACAAATTTCGGTATCTGATCACTGTCCACTGACCACTGATCACTGTGCTTTGGTATCTGATCACTGATCACTGTAATTGCTTGCAATTACTTAATACCGATTTTATCAAAATTGAATTTAATACCTACATCTGTGCCCAGTTCTTCATCTAATTGTGTGTGAGCTAATATATTACATTCTTCTGTGTATAAAATCGCTTCGTTATGTGCGCCTTTGTAAATTAGCGTTTCTAAATATACAATAGTATCCGCCCTGTCGGGGCTTACAAGTTCAATGTCTTTCGGGTCAATAGTGAGCGTAACTTCTTTTCCAATATCGAAACCGTGATTTTCTCTTGTAAATGTAACATCAATGAATTTTATGCTATGCTCGTCAATAATTTCACCTTTTATTATATTTGTACTACCTTCGAACATTTTTGTCATTATGTGCATATCCCCCGGGCCGATTCGCAAGCCCACTCTTTCGCCTACTCTCGCTTGTTTTATCGAATGTATTACCCAATACAGCCCCGCCGCAGATACCGTTATTTCATAATGCACACCTTTGAATACGACAGAATCTACAAGTCCTTTTAACATAGCATTATCGGGCGAAACAAGTTTTATGTCTTCAGGGCGGATAATAACATCTACAGGTTGCATACGGCGAAAACCTGCGTCTTCGCACCCATATAAATTCCCCGCAAATTCCACTAAATAATCATGGTGCATAACACCGTTTACAATATTGGATTCCCCAATGAAATCAGCAACAAACGCGTTTTTGGGCTCGTTATATATATCAACAGGAGTGCCTGTTTGTAATATTTCACCCTCGTTCATCACAACGATAGTGTCGGACATAGTAAGCGCTTCTTCCTGGTCATGGGTTACATATACAAATGTTGTTTCGAGTTTTTGCTGTATGTTTTTAAGCTCTATTTGCATTTCTTTACGTAACTTCAAGTCCAGCGCGCCCAAAGGTTCATCTAAAAGCAAAACTTTAGGACGGTTGACCAACGCTCTTGCAATAGCCACGCGTTGCTGCTGTCCGCCGGATAGTTGAGTAACGCGGCGTTTTTCAAAACCTTTTAAGTTTACAATCCCAAGGATATGGCTTATTCTGGAATAAATTTCATCTTTGCTGAACTTTTTTATTTTAAGTCCAAACGCTATATTATCATATACATTCAAATGCGGAAAAAGAGCGTAACGCTGAAAAACTGTGTTCAACGGACGCAAGTACGGCGGTTTTTCTGTAATATCTTCACCGTCAAAATGCACCGTGCCTTTATTAGGATATAAAAAGCCGCCGATTATACGCAATGTCGTCGTTTTTCCGCACCCGGAAGGCCCGAGCAAGGTGACAAATTCTTTATCTTTTATCGAAAGATTTATACCGTTAAGAATAATATCATCATCAAATTTAACTTCAATGTCTTTTAAAGTTATGATATTTTTATCTGACAAATTCATGCCCCCCTTCTTCAAGCTTATTTCCATACACAAAATTTGCACAAAATCGTGATAAATATTTTTCGCCTATACCAATATCCAATTAAAAAGTTAATAAAAAATCAAGTTAAATCTTTGATATATGGATTTTACGCAGATTTTTTATCAATACTTTTATTGGATATTGGTATTGCCTCCCCACCGGAGGTGGGGGATAGAAATTATTCTATCAACTTTTCAACTTTTGCCGCGACACTTTCGAAATTGCTGTCTATAAATAAAATATCGCGTATTTCTTCTAAAATTATTGTCGTTTCGTCTTTCCACTGTTTTTCTTTTAATTTATCAAGAATTTCATATACTTTTGTATCGTTATAATCTTCGCAGAATTTTTTTATATTTACAAGCTGTTCTTTTAAATATTCTGTGTCCTCTTTTACATCTTTGTCAGAACTTTCTGTCGGCTCGGCGGCACTCAAATTTATTATTAATTCTTCTAAAGATTTTTCGAAAGATTGATAGTTATTTGAAATAAATTGCTTGTTTTCTTGTCTGCCTGCATTTTCCAACGCTGCCGCCGTGCGGGATAATTCTTCATTTCCGATATTATTTAACGCGCTTTTCATTGCGTGCACGGTGATTGTGAAAGATTTCATGTCGTCATTTAAGATTGCGTTACGCAATATTACTATTGCTTCTTTTGCATCGCTTAAAAATAAATCCAGCAATTTTTTAGGTTTTTCGTGCTTTTCGCCTTTTACTTTTAATTTATATTTTGCGGCTTCTTCCGGATATTTTTCACGGATATATTTATTTAACACTAAGTTTAAATATCTTATGTCAATAGGTTTTGAAATGAAATCATCAAAACCGTTTTCTTTGAACATAACGTCATTTCCGAGCAGCGCGTTTGCCGTTAATGCCACTATTGTCCCTGTATATCCCATTTGCCGCAATTTATGCGTTGTTTCTATTCCGTCCATTTGCGGCATCATATGATCCATAAATATAATATCAAAAAATTTGCCTGCGTTAATTTTATTAATCGCATCTTGTCCGCTCAACGCTGTTTCTATTTGTAAATCATACGGTAACATCAAGCCTTCTGCAACAAATAAATTCGAGCGGACATCGTCAACAATCAATACTTTACCGTACGGCATGGGATAATGTATTATTTGAATATTTTGAAAACGTTTGTCTCCCGAGAATGTGAAATTGCGAATTTGTTCAGAAAGTTCTTTTCCGATAACTTCGTCATTTATCCTTTCTTGTTCAACAACAGCAGTAAATTTACTGCCTTTGCCGTATTCACTTTCGGCATAAATTGTACCGCCCATCATTTCTACAATTTTCTTTGCTATGCTTAATCCAAGCCCTGTTCCTTCGATATATCGGGTGGTTGAAACATTAAAACGTGTAAACTCCGTAAACAGTTTGGGCATATCTTCTTGTTTTATACCGTGCCCTGTGTCTTCAATCGCAAAACGCAACATCAATTTATCTTCTTGCATAAAATGGTCGGCTGTAAATTTTACGCTTCCTTTGTCTGTATATTTTATAGAATTGGACAATAAATTAGTCAAGACTTCTTTTAGTCTTAATTCATCACCGCATACCCATAACGGTAAATTTTCGTTTATATCAAGAAACAGTTCAATCGGTTTTGAGCCTATTCTAATTATATTTAACGTTACCACGTCATTAATCATACTCGGCAAGCTATATTCCGCGGGGTTGAGCTCCATTTTTCCTGTTTCAATTTTTGACATATCAAGAATGTCATTTATAATTGCTAATAAATTATTTCCCGCATCATAAATATAACCCCAGTCTTTTAAAGCGCTTTCGGATAATCCGTTTCTTTGGAGTTGTATTTGTGAAATTCCGACAATAACATTCATCGGGGTACGGATTTCATGGCTCATTTTTGCAAGAAATTCAGATTTCGCACGGTTGGCAAGTTTAACAGTTTCAAGTTGTTTTACGTCCTCAAACATTTTCTCGGTTCGTATAGCCATTTCTATTAAACTTCGCTCTAAAATTTCAATTTCGTTGCTTGAATGTTTTCTGTGTTTCAAATCTGATTGTGCAAATAAATTGGGCAGTTCTTCCCCGGGGCTATATGCGGTGACTCCATCTACGAGATAGCGAATGGGGGAAATTATGAGTCTTTTTACAACATAAAAACCAAATAATGCGAACACCAAAGACATAAATAAAACAATAGAGCTTATTACAATAATCACAATTATGCGTTCATTTAATATATTATTTATATTTACAGAAACATTTGCATATGCCGCCACACTGCCGTCTTGACGGTAAATCGGTTCAATAGCTGTAAGCAGCTGTCCCCATTCTGTATCATATATATACGGTTCGACTTTTTCATTATTTACTAAAGCTTGCAATGTATCATCAAATTGTTCGCCTTCCAAATCAATGATAAAACCCAAATCTACTTCTTCATCTTTTTCATCTGTATCAAAAATAATCGTTTCTGTTGTGCCTTTTATCGTCGAAATATAAACATATGTAACATCGCTTACTTGGTGCTGAACTTTTAAATGTTCCAAGATTCTGTGATATTCATCGTCTTTTTCATGCGTATAAAAATATCGGTCGACAGTTTCTCCTTCTACCATAGACGCCGCTATCTTCGATAATATAACGGCTTTATCTGTGTATTCGGATTCAATCCGTTCTTGATAAAATGAATTTAAAAAGAACATCATAATAATTCCGACAAACAGCGATATACTAACTAATATCGTCATTATCCGAAAGTTTAATGATCTTCTCCATGATGATTTTATATTCTCATTCACAAGTTGCATATAATCTCACCCTCCAATTCTAAAGTCTTCCGCTGCGTTTATAAAAGCTTCTACGATTTTTGGGTCAAAATGTTTTCCGCTGTCGTTTTTTATGATTTCTACCGCTTGTTCATGAGAAAACGCGTCTTTATATGAACGTTTTGAAACCAACGCGTCATAAACATCTGCTATTGCCATAATACGTCCTTCAAGAGGAATTTCTTCGCCGCTCAATTTTCTCGGATAACCTGTTCCGTCCCATTTTTCATGATGATAAGCCGCAAACCGTTTTGCATGGTGTAAAAATACATCGTTATCTGTTTTCTCAATAATCCGATTGATAACTTGTTCTCCTATTTCACAATGACTTTGGATGCTTTTGTATTCATCGCCGGTAAGTTTACCGGATTTATTTAATATCATATCACTAATTCCGATTTTACCCACATCATGCAGTTGTGCTGACGGCAAAAGTATACTTATATCCCATTTTGAAATTTCTTCTTTGTAAATTTCCATACGGATAAGTTCTTTGACAAGAAGTTCAAGATAAACTTGTGTTCTTTCCACGTGTGTTCCTGTTGTTTTGTCCCGCGATTCAACCAAATCCGCGATAACGCTTATTGTCGCATTATGTATACGCCGCAAGGCTTCTTGCCCTTCTTTTATCAATTTATCTGTTTCCAAATGGCTTTCAATTCGTTTTATCAATACAGGCGGTGAAATAGGTTTGATAATAAAATCAATTACTCCTATTTCAAAACCTCGCATTTCTGCTTCTGCATCATTTCTTGATGTTAAAAACGCTACAGGAATTTGTTTCCATTTTGTATTTCTTTTTAATATCCGCAATGCCTTAAAACCGTCCATTTCGGGCATTTCAATATCGAGCAAAATAAGGTCGGGAGTAATTTTTTCAATTAGTTTAAACATTCGTTCAGCCGACAATAAAGCATATGCTTTATAAATGCCTTCTAAAACAGTTTTCGTCATATATAAATTGGATTTGTTATCATCGACAATAAATATCGTTTTCATGTATACTCCCCCTCTTACTATAATAATGAAAAAAATAAAAATGTCAAGATTTTTTATTTTTTTGTCTGTTTGTTTTACTTCATTTGCCTTTGTCGTTTTTTTGCTATTTCTTTTTTTGCCAATTCAAGCAATGCTTCTTTTTCGTTTTCACATTTATTATTTATAACTTTGTCCAGCAATAATTTTAAAAGTTTACCGATTTTTCTGGAAGCTATAATACAATTATCTTTTATATCCGCACCGTTTATTGCAAGGTCTTTTAATTCGAAAACTTGTTTTTGCTGTATAATCTTGTTAACAATTTTCTTGCATTGTTCTACTTCCCTCACCCAAAGCATATGCTCATCTTTTGGGTCTAAGCTTTTTATATCCGCTGTTTTTACCTCGAGCAAGCGTTTTGTTTGCAATGTTCCGAATTTGTTCAACATCTTTTTCATTTCTATTTCATTCGGACGCACGATGTAATGATGAAATAATATCAATTGCTGAACGTTTCTTCTCAAGACTTTTGGATAATTTAAATTTGCCAAAACATCAACGGATATATCAAATGAAAAATCAGGATGTCCTTTAAATTGTTCAATTCCGTCTTCAGTTATTGTTTTGCAATTATATTTGCCTGTATCATGGAGTAATAACGCTAATTTTACCGTCAAATCATCTCCTGTATAATTCACAACAGAATGTACGATATGTTCAAAAACATCATAACAATGATGTTCATTTTTTTGTGTAATTCCTTTACATTTCCACAATTGCGGAATCAAAATTTCTGAAAATTCTGACAAGAAAAAGTGAAGTTGTTCATAATTCGAATGTAATAATATTCCGTCTAATTCTTTTTGTATGCGTTCTGCGGATATTTCATTTAAACAAGACTTATATTTCAATGCCGCTTTCAAGGTGTTTTCTTCTATCTCAAAATTTAATTTTGCCGCAAAACGGAAAGCTCTTAATATCCGCAGATAATCTTCGGTAAATCTTTTGTCCGCATCGTTTACACATTTAATTTTTCTATTATTCAAATCATTTATTCCGCCGAAATAATCAATAATACCGTCATCATCATTATAAGCAAGGGCGTTTATCGTAAAATCACGCCTCGTTAAATCTTGTCTTAAATCATCAGTAAATATCACACTGTCCGGATGCCTGCCGTTCGAATAATCTCCGTCAATCCTAAAAGAAGTAACCTCAACCGTATATTTATTCGTAAAAACTAAAACCGTACCGTGTTTTGCACCTGTAAGTTTGGTGCGTTTAAAAATTTCTGCTGTTTTTTCCGGCGGACAATTTGTGGTTACATCCCAATCATACGGTTTTATTCCAAGCAAACTGTCACGAACACAACCGCCCACAACAAAAGCTCTGAACCCATGCAAGTTCAAAGCATCTATAATCTTATTAACATATGAAGGAATCTTTATTTTCATACAATCACTTTCATCATTATCGCACATTCGAGTCTTTTCTTTTCGAGTTCACAAGATATTTTGTGGGGCTTTAAAATATCGCCTTCAAATTGATAATTATTAGCGTTGCAACCGCCGCTGCAATAATATTTTGCCCAACATTTACCGCAATCGGATTTATCATAAATCGAGGTTTTATCGAAAATTTTACGTTTGTTTTTGTCAATATCCCCGGTTAGCACATTACCCATTTTCCATTCAGACATTCTTACAAATTGATGGCATGGGTAAAAATCTCCGTTGGGAGTTATCGCAAGGTATTCACTTCCGCTTCCGCACCCGCGCAGTCTTTTCAAAAGACATGGGCCTCCGCTTAAATCCAACATAAAATGGAAAAAGTTTATATGTTTTCCAGCTTTTTTTCGTTTGATTAATTCAAAAGCTAATTTTTCATATTCATCGAAAATTGTCGGCAAATCTTCTTCACCGAATTGATAATCCTGTGAAAAATCTCCGACTACAGGCTCTATTGAAATTTGTTCAAATCCCAAATCGTTTATGTGCAATACATCGTTGCAAAAATCAAGATTGTGTTTAGTGAAAGTTCCGCGTATATAATAATCAGAATATTGAAAATCATTTTTTACACAAAGACGTTCGGAAACAAGCTTTTTAAACTTAGGCACGATAACATCATAACTGCCTTTTCCGTTAATGCAAGGGCGTATACGGTCATTAATTTCACGCCGTCCGTCCAAAGATAAAACAACATTGCTCATTTCTTTATTTATATGCCTGGTGATTTCATCGTCTAATAATAAACCGTTGGTTGTTAGTGTGAAACGGAAATTTTTGTTGTGCTTTTTTTCTAAATTACGGGCATATTTAACAATTGATTTTACGACGTCATAATTCATTAACGGCTCTCCGCCGAAAAAGTCTACTTCTAAATTTATACGGTCAGCAGAATTTGCAATTAAAAAATCAATAGCCGCAAATCCTATTTTTTCGCTCATTAACTCTCGTCCGTGCCCAAAATCACCTTTAGCCGCGAAACAATACTCGCATTTTAAATTACAATCATGTGCGATATGCAAACATAATGCTTTTACAGGGGCGTTTTTTGCTATGCCGGAAATATCCGGGGTTTCTTCTTGAGTAAAAAGCAAACCTTTCTCGGCAAGCTCGCAAATTTCACTGTACGCTTCATCTATTTCAGACGGAGCATATTCAGATAATTTATTATATATATCAGAAGAAAGGCGTGGAGAAAAAGGCGGAGCGTATTCAGATAATTTATTGTATATATCAGAAGAAAGGCGTGGGAAAAAAGGCGGAGTGAGTAAGTCCAATAGTTCATATGTAAGTTTATCTACACTAAAAACTCCGCCGCTTGGAATATCTAATATAATATAATGACCGCACAAATGGTATTTGTGTATTAAATCCATTGCCATTATTTTTTCGCTATTTTTTCGCATTTTTGGTTTGCTACTGTACAGCTTGTTTTACAAGCCGATTGACATGAAGTTTGACATTCACCGCAACCGCCTTGACGCACAGTTTCCTTTAAATTCGCACTGCTAATAACTTTAATATGTTTCATTTTCAAACACTTCCTTCTCCAGACAAGCTGGAAATAATAAATAATAAATAATAAATCATGAAAATTATGAAAATATTTATTATTTGTAATTTGTTATTTGTTATTTGTAATATTTTATTTCCGGATTCTGTACGATTCCGAATGGTCTGAATTGATATTGATATGCAAAACTGCTTCCGCCAGAACGCCAACTGTGGGGGTCACTGCACCAAAAGTCTGAATGGCTGTTATGCAAACAACCGAAAGAATTTACACGGTTGCCGAATAATTTTATTTGTATTTCATGCTTGCCTTTTTCTAAAACTCCCAAATCAAGCGTATGAGGAGCAAATGCAATTTGTCCTTTAACCTCGCCGTCAACCGAAACAGAAATTACAGGCCCATGATAACGCGGTATATATAATTCCGCTCCGCTAACACCGTCTGATTCGAATGAAGTATTATATGTGATGCTTCCGCTATAAAACGGTATTTTTTGGGCAAATAAATTTGCATAATATAAATTTTCGGGCAACGGTACAATCTTTTTATTGACGCCTATTACTTCAACACCGAAATTACCCAGTAAATAGCACCATTCTATATTGGTTTTTTCTCCGAAAGGCGTTTCCAAAACAAGTTCATTTTCGCCTTTTTTAAGTATCGGTAATTTAACAGTTTTGATATATTTATCGGTAAACCAACCGTTTGGGATTATATCAACGGCATTTCCGTTGAAGAATATTTTTTGCCCCGGTTGTATTTCCAACGCTAATTTTATATCGTCACATTCGATTTCACTGTTGATAATATAACGCAATTTCAAAATATCTTTTGGAGTTTCGCGTTGATTTATAACCCATGGCTGCAATACAACAGCGCCTCTGTGCGGATACCCTAAGCGTTCACGGACTTGATTGTCCAAACGCAAAATTTCTTCTTCGTCTTTGTATTCTTCGCCGTTTAGTGAATATTGCGCTATATCCAAAACATAAACATTGGGTTCGTCCATCGTATAGCTTTCCGGCTCGCCAAGTCTTTTATAATCACAATATTGCTTTTGTGAAAGCTCCGGTTTTATTGCAATATCTGTAGGGATTTGTTTTGTTAAGCGGAAAAGCAGGCTGTCTTCAGCATAAAAACGGCGTTCTATTTCAGTTTTGCCGTTTATATGTTTGTATTGCACCGAAACACATTCCCCTGTGATAGTGTTATATAATGTGGGGATATATTCGCCGTTGATAATAACTTTGATATATTCAGAATGTTCAAAATCGTTGTTTCTTCTGTGGATATGGCAGATAAACAACCATTTTTCATCACCGTCTATTCTTAGTTGATGTAAAAGATGGTCAGTGCGGAATCCACGGTCGTTTAATATATCTACCTCTCGGTGTTTTTGTAATGCGTTTAATATGTTGACTTTATCAAAATTATAATGTTCGCAGGAATTGTATAGAACTTCACCTTCGCTTGAAGGTAGTGCATCTACAAGAGAAGGTGCATCGCCAAAAAAGATAACTTCGCCGCCTTTTTCACGGAATTTACTTAAAATTTCCACTGTCGATTTTCGCAGGGTAACACAATTCGGTACAATTATTACATTATAATCCATTTTTCCAACGGTGAAAGAAGTGGAATCAGAAGAGATATATTGCGACGGAAGTAATGCTTCGCTTACAAAATCAAAATCAATTACACCGAACAATAACCAGCGTTGCAGCATTTCAAAATTATGTTCGGCAAGTTCGCGTTGATTGTGAGTTTGTCGTCTTGGTCCCCACAATAACCAATATGATTCTATTGGATGAATCACCGCAACTTTAACATCAGATTTTCCTCTTGATAAAACCGCCGCCAAACGTGCGTAATGATTTTCAACCAAAGGATATTCTTTATACCATGGGGATTGATAATTTATTGACGCGGGATAATCTCTTTTCGCTTCCCCTTCCATTGCCATCCAACTAAGGTGCGGAACGCGGATTGTTATTCCCAGCGCGGCTTGCCAGTCGCCTTGTAATTTATGCCCTTTAAAATCATAATCCCAATGAGTAACGCCGTAAAGCTCGCTCATTACCCCTTCATAACCGCATTGATTCGCAACACTTTGGGCTTGTTTTGCTGTGGAAAATTCGTTCCTGTTACATAAAATATCTATCCCCGGCAATTTAAAATGAGGATATGAACGCATAGCTTCACTCAACGCCGCAGTTTGGGATTCCAAACTGGGTTCTTCCATCATGTGCCCTGTCAATGCGATATTATGCTTGTCGCACCAATCGCCTATGTTTTTCGCAAACGCTTCCACAAATCTATCACAAACATGGTCATGATAATGATAACGGGCCTGTGAGTATTCATTTTCAAGTTCCCATATAATCTCGGGGAGTTTATTTAGTATATCATAACCGTATTTTGCTTTGAATGTGTCAGGGAAATCATCGGTAAAAGGAAGTCGTATTGCACGGCGTTCTTCGGGGTAATCGAGTGTGTTTTTTCTTGTAAATTGCGGTTCGTCAGTGAAAATTGCGGGAATTGATTTAGAAAAATCTTCGCCGACGGCTTCGAAATATTTTTCGTGGGTTACTTCAATAAATTTATCAATAGTAGCTTTATCCAGGGTGTTTGCATATGTTTGACCGTTAAACCACGCGCTTTCTCCTGTTAATTCTATGTAAAAATAACAAACATACGATGATTGATTTTCTTCGCCGCTGTTTGCAGATAGATTTTTTTCGCCGCTGTCTTCAGATAGTTTTTTATATGATGATAAATAACCGTTGTCCAAGTTTATTTCATAAGATGCAAGCAAATAACCCTTGGGTTTTTCTCCCTGTTCAATTTTCGAGGCAAAAGCTTTTTTGTCTGCTTCAAACCCTGTAAGTTTTTCCGGGGAGAAAACGAGAAAACGCTCTCTATATCTTATGTCTTTTGTGACGTGTCCGCCTGCCGCTCCGGAAGGCCATCTGTCTTCGTCATACAACCATGCTAACATTTTGTTCTTCTTTGCTTTTTCATTGCAAAGTTTTACATATCCCATAAATTCTTCGCTAAGATATTCAGTATCCATGCCTGTGCGGACGTGCATATGAAATCCGCCGAATCCCATTTGCTGTAAGATGTCAATCTGTTCAAGCAAAATTTCATCGTTCAATTTGCAATTCCATGACCAAAAAGGTGTGCCGCGATACTCGCTTGTGGGGTTCGAAAACAGTTCTTTTGTTAACGGTTTTGAATTTTTTGGATAAAGCATAATAAAATCCGTATATCAAGTTGTGTATATATCATATATTGTCATTCAATTTTAAATCAAACTTAGAAAAACAATAAAAAACCACATATATTAAAACTTTTTTATCATTTTTTAAGATGATTTCTAAACTGACTGACAATAAAATGAATATATTCCAACTTAATTCCTTTCTTTTTTTTTATTTATTTATAATAATTATAACAATAATAATTATTAAGTCAATATAAATAAAAAATATATTTCTTTAAAAATGTTCATTTTCAAATTTAACGAAAATACGTAGGAGTTCATAGGTAACCCATCCATTACATTGCGAATTTTGTAAAAATTGTTGTAAATAATTAAATAACAAGTAGACCAAATATGTAATATATTATAAAATTCGCCGCAATTCTATTATTGTTATTGTGCATTTGTCATCAGTATTATTAACTAAATATTAACATGTTTTAAACACATTTACTTGACACAAAGGATATAATATAATACAATGATGTTGTGGGAATAGAATTAATTTAATTTTCATATATATTAATTAAATGAGGAACAATAAAATGACAGACAAGATGTATAAAATGGATTTTTCAAAGCCCCCTGCTCTACAATTAAGCTTTTCAAATAATAAAGAAAAAAATGTACAAGATATGTTTTTGAAAGTTCAAGACAACTATGAAGAATGTGACGGTGAAATTATAGGCATTTTTGAAGGAGATAAAAATCCGGAAAAATTATACAAAATTGAAAGTTGTTGTAAAGTCCCTCGCAAACCTAATAAAATTCACTTTAACGGCGAAATAATAGATGAACAAAAAGTTCAAATAGATGAACAAATGAAAGAAATTGAAGAGCAAAACCATAATAACAAAAACTTAGCAATTGCATTTTTCCATAATCATACACAAGGAACTAATTATAGCCTTAAAGATATTCGAGCTTTTCTCGAATATAAATATGTTTATGAAATGTATTTGGATACAGACCATTATGTAAAATATTTAATTAAAACTTTAGACGGAAATAGTAATAATCAATATAATGAAGAATCACTTTATGAATTTTATTGCATACATAAAGAAACAGCAAAACATTATATAGACGATTTAAATGATGCAGATGAAATAATTGACGATACAGAAAGAATAGAAAAACGCAGTGAAATTGTTAATAAAATATTTTTTGAAGCGTTGGATAAAGCAAGAAAGGAAAATATATATCATTTTAATGTAACTAATATACGCAAATTTCCAATAAATTTTTGAGAGTCAACCTTTAAAAACCTCTGTGTTGAGGTTATAATTAATAAAAAATTGTATATTTTTGCAATTTGATTTTATTAATTTAGAATATATAGAGGTTGCCTATGGATGGAGGTATGTAAAAATGGACAAAAATAATGATGCAACTTATTATGTATATGAAGATGCAATTAATGCTCCTAAGGGAGAATTTTCGAGTTACCCATTGGATGAATCAATAATTCTTGCTTATGACATTAAAAAAGATGAAATGATACCATATATGAACAGTAAATATTTTAAGGTTCACTGGTCGGAAGTTTTAGATGAAATTCTTCAAACAAGAAAGCAATCAAAATAATATTAAAATGATATATAATTATCAAGTGTATCCTTTTTGTTATATCAAAAAGGATACACTTTTTTATTGCAAAATATTTAAATATATAATGTGCAGAAAGCTATATATTTTGAAATCTGATCACTTACCACTGATCACTGTAATAATATATAATTTGCACGCATAAATTTATATTAGACTTCCTCGGAAACTGTGCAGTGCAAGGCAGACGACCGCCGCTGTATAAATATACTGCAAGGGAGGATAACGACGCAATGTGCAGTTTCCGAGGAAGTCTATTACAATATTTTATTAAGGGGTTTATACATTATGAATAATTCATTTCCACAATTTATGCCGGTGATGCCAAGTCAATCTGAAAATCCTGATTCATCAGAGATGGTCGTTTATATGGATTCGTCGCCGTATCCGGAAGTTACGGGGGAAAAAGATGCCGCTACTGTCGCTATGTTAAAAGAAGATTATGCAGGAATGAAGGGAGAGCTTACTGCAATAACTTTATATGTATATCAAAACAGCAGGATTGTTAAAAATGAATCTTTGTCGAATTCTATGTTACAAATCGCAATATCCGAAATGATACATCTTGACCTTCTCGGTGATGCTATTGTCGCATTGGGCGGAAATCCAAGTTTTGATAACGGTAAATATTATTGGAACGCAAGCTATGTCAATTACACAACCAACTTGAAAGAAATGATGAAAACAAACATCGCCTCAGAAAAAGAAGCAATAGCAAGTTATGAAAAACATATAGCACTAACAAACAACGAATCAGTAAAAGCATTATTAAAACGCATCATAAAAGATGAAACATTACACTTGCGTTTTTTTACTGAAACATTAAATAAATTGTAATAAATTATTTTGGTAACTTCTAAAGGCGATCTCTGGAAATTTATTTTGTATCGGCGTGGCATGGATTTGTTCGTGATAATGCGACATAGGTTTTCGAAAGTTGCCTTTAATCAAGCAGATTTTCAGAAGTTGTTTTTGTTATTTTATAGAAAAACTCTAATTGATTTTTATAACTTTCTATTTGTTTTTCGGATTTGTTTTGATAATCTACGTCTATTATAGATAATGCCAATTTATTGTTATCTCTATCTTTTACAATTTTGTCTAAAACTGTGTCTTCTATAGGGATTCTGTCGGTGTCGCTTATTTCTTTGAAAACACTGACTCCTTGTTCTTTTGCGATGTTGTTCATATGATTGTATTTATTTATATCTGTAATAAAAATAATATCCCTGCCGCTTGTCAATATTGCCATTAATTTTGTATAAGCGGCATTGTTTGAAACATCATTAAATGCGATTACATCGAGCAATACATTCTTTTGACCGTCTTTGTTATAATCATCGACATATTCTTCCAATTTTAATGTTAAATCTGCCACATATTCTTCTTCCATTTTACCTAAATAAATATCAGAAACGACGATAATAGTTATATCATATTTTTGGGGAAAGAATGTGTCTTTTATAATCCATGATGCCAAGAAAACCGCAAGAATTATTATGAATGTCCGGAAAGCATAATGATACCAATAATTACGCCATTTGTCCTTAAAAGTAGTGGGATAATCCATTTTATATTCATATTCAGAGGAATTAAAGGTATCGTCTTTAATTCCTTGTTTTATTTTTTTTACAGCGATAAATTCTTTATACTTCTTTTTGTCGCTTTTATCGTTTTTTTTGAAAAACATAAGGAAAAATCAATACCTTTCTTTTACTTTCGGTTTCATTGTTGGAAACAGTAATACGTCGCGGATTGAGGGGCTGTTTGTTAGTAACATTACTAATCTGTCTATGCCTATTCCCAGACCGCCTGTGGGCGGCATTCCGTATTCTAATGCGGTTAAAAAATCTTCGTCGAGTTCGTGGGCTTCATCGTCTCCTGCTTTTTTCAAGGAAACTTGGGCTTCAAACCGTTTGCGTTGGTCAATGGGGTCGTTAAGTTCCGAAAAAGCGTTTGCGTGTTCTCTGCCTGCTATAAATAATTCAAATCTTTCGGTTAAATTCGGGTTTTGCATTTTTCGTTTTGCCAATGGTGAAATTTCTACAGGGTAATCTGTTATAAATGTCGGTTGGATTAATTTGTCTTCAACATATTTTTCGAAAAATAAATTTAATATATCCCCCAAAAGATGGCGTTCTTCATATTCTATATGATGTTTTTTACATAAAGCGCGCGCTTGTTGTATGTCAATAACTTCATCAAAATTTATATCGGAATATTTTTGGACGGCTTCTTTCATCGGGATTTTTTCAAACGGTTTGCCGAAATCTATTTCTATATCGCCGTATTTTACCAATGTGTACCCCAAAACATTTTGTGCGGCGGTGCGAATTAATTCTTCTGTTATATCCATCATTCCGTTATAATCATTATACGCTTGGTATAATTCAAGCATAGTAAATTCGGGGTTGTGACGGATTGAAATGCCTTCATTACGGAAATTCCGCCCAATTTCATATACTTTATCAAAACCGCCGATAATCAGTCTTTTTAAGTATAATTCGGGGGCGACTCGCATATATAAATCAAGATTTAAGGTATTATGATGAGTTATAAAAGGACGTGCACTTGCTCCGCCCGGTATGGTTTGCATAATCGGTGTTTCTACTTCTAAAAACCCTTTGTTATCAAGAAAACGACGGATTTCTCTTATTATAAGACTGCGTTTTTGGAATGTATCACGAACATTCGGGTTAACAATTAAGTCCAAATAACGCTGACGGTAACGCAAATCTGTGTCTTTTAATCCGTGAAATTTTTCGGGCAAGGGTAACAACGATTTTGAAAGCAAAGTTATTTCTGTCGCTTTAACAGAAATTTCGCCGCGTTGCGTTTTAAAAACCGTGCCTTTGACCCCTGCTATATCGCCAATATCCCAAAGATTCAAGCTCCTATATACTTCTTCGCCGACTGCATTAATCCTCACATAAATTTGAATTTTCCCCGTGGTATCGCTTATATCCATGAAACTTGCTTTGCCCATTTCTCGTCTGAACATTATTCTTCCGGCAATGCAAACTTCGCAATTTTCCATTTTTTCAAAATTATTAAGAATATCTACAGTATAATTTGTAACAGCAAAAGTAGTAATTTCATAAGGATTTTGCTCATTATCGGCAAGAGTTTTTAACTTATCACGCCGAACCTGTAAAATCTCATCCAAACATTCCTCATTCTCAATATTTTCAATATTTTCCATGTTTAATATAATACACCTAAAATCTTCAAAAGAAGATTTAGATGTAGAACCTCCTATCTCCTATATAATCTGCGGGTCAAGACGGATTGACCAAGGGCAATCCCTACAACCTCATGTCAACAAAAATTGTCCTAATTTTTGTATTATCTTGCGGACGGCAGATTGCCGCCCCTACAAATCCAATTTTTTAAGTTTCTGAAATTGATTCTCTAATTCCTAATTTCTATTCCCTAATTCCTATTTCCTATTTCCTAATTCCTAATTCCTAAATAAAATCTCGGATTTTATTTAGCTATCTCTATTATTTCATATTCTATAGTACCGTTGGGAATTTCAATTTCTACTGTTGCCCCCAATTTTTGCCCTATCAATACTTTACCCACGGGGGATTCATCGGAAATTTTATTTTTAAATGGATTAATTTCGGTTGACCCTACAATATGAAATTTTTCAATTTCGCCGCTTTCGACTTCTTTTACTTTTATTTTTGAACCTATACTCACGGTTTCTGTTGAAAGTTCGTCTTCATCTAAAATCACAACATTTTTAAGCATAGCTTCCAATACTGCTATGCGGGATTCTACCATTGCTTGTTCATTTTTTGCTTCATCATATTCACTGTTTTCGGACAAGTCGCCAAAACCGCGGGCGATTTTTATTTTTTCCGCTGTTTCTTTACGCTTGACCGTCTTTAGTTCTTCTAATTCTTTTTCGAGTTTTTTCAATCCTTCTTCGCTCAAAACAATTTGCTTGTTATTTTTCATGTTAAAAAATTCTCCTTTTGTTTTATAAAACATTATATTAATAGATTTTTGCGTGAACGGCAGGTTACCGCTTTTACAAAAATTGTGTTCCTCTGCGGGCGAACGGAGTTCTCCCCTACAATAATTAAAATTTTTCGCAAATTGAAAATTACCGTTCTTGCAAAAAATGTGTTCTACTGCGGGCGGCAAATTACCGCCCTTGCAAATTAAATTATTCCTTAAAATTTTTCGCGTTTACACACTCGTTTATAGTAGGTTAACATCCCTACAAAAATTAAAATTTTTCGCGTTTACACACCCACCGTAGGTGGGTGTGTAAACAAATATCACTGTTTTTTAAAACTTAAAATTTCCAATGCTTTTTGTATGAATGGGTCGTTTTCTTCTGATAAATTGCTATTGCTATATTCGATTTTTTCTTCTGCTGTAAAATTAACCTCAAAATCAGGACTTATTCCTTTTTCATTAAAATTAGGACCTTTCGGCGGATAAAATTTTGATGTCGTCAAGTGGATATAGGTTCCGTCATTTAATTGCAAAGAGCCTTGCATAACGCCTTTGCCATATGTGGTAACGCCTACAAAATCCGCTTTTTCATAATCTTTTAATGCGGCAATCATTAATTCCGCCGCACTTGCGGACATCTCATCGCCCAAAACTACGATAGGTAGAGTTTCTTCGTTTTTACCGTTACTTGAATGAACTAAAACTTTTTTACCGTCTTTGCTTTCAGAACTTACAATAGGGCCTTCGGGTAAAATGTTTTTTAATATTTCAGAAACACTTTTCAAAGTGCCGCCGGGGTTGCTTCTCACGTCGAGCACTAATCCGGAAATATCTTCTTTTTTCAATTCTTCAACCGCGTTAAGATATTGCCCCGGAGTTTCATCATTGAATATCGATATTCTTATATATCCGTCGTCGCCTATTTTTTTGTAATTCACAGAATTTATTAAAATTTCTCTGCGCGTTAAGTTATATTCTTCTTCGGTGTTTTCGCGGCGTGTTTTTATCCGAATTCTTGTGCCTGCCGCACCTTGAATGGAAGAAATAGCCTCTTCGCCTAAATTAAGAACACTTTCGCCGTCAACTTCAATAATCAAATCCCCCGGAAGTATGCCGACTTCTTCGGCAGGGGAATTTTCATAACATCTGTTAATTACAATATAACCGCTTTCGTCGGTGGAAACGGTAACTCCGATTCCTGTCAAAGAGCCGCCTGTTACTTGTCTGAAAGTATTATAATCGCTTAAATTATAATATTGTGCATATTCATCGTCAATGCCTTCGATATAACCTCTTGCGAGTGAATCAAGCAATTTGTCCGAATCGATTTTGCCAATATAATTCGCTCTCACGACAGAGTCGATGTTCGCTAATTTCCGAAACATTTCCTCACGTTCTTGCACATTGTGAACTTTCGTATTAAAAAAGTTCAAAGCAAACATCATTGTTAGAGTAAATGTAATGGCGGCAACTACCGCCATAAAAGTGATTGCCGCACCCAAAGATATTTTTTTATTCAAGCTTTCGCCCATTCCTTTCATAATATAGTGATCAGTGATTAGTGATCAGTGATCAGATTACAATATTTATAGTTTTCTAAACATTATATATTTTAGTGCAAAATTGTTTTTATAAATTTTGACCACTGTCCACTGGTCACTGACTACTCCAATAGTTTATTTGCGTATACATAACCCATTTTTGGTATAAAAACATATTTATACCGTTTATTCTTCGCGTATACACACACCCACCAACGGTGGGTGTGTGTATACAATAAATCATCCTCTTCTTGTGAAATAGTTCAATGGATTTACGGTATTTCCGTTTATTCTTATTTCAAAATGTAAATGAGGTCCTGTTGAAAATCCTGTGTTGCCTACTGCGGCTATATTTTGACCTCTTGTTACTGTTTGCCCAACGTTTACATAAATGCTGTCACAATGGGCATATAATGTAGTTCTTCCTCCGCCGTGGTCAACAATTAAGTAATTACCGTACGTCCCATTATATGTACGGTATATCACGAGTCCGTCATTTGCCGCCACTATATTTGAACCGCGAATCGACCTGCCGCCACCGGCTATATCAATACCCAAATGAAACATTCTTCCGCGCGGCTCACCATAATAAGATGAAATGGTAGAAAACCCCGGAACAGGCCATGCAAATTCTCCGCCAACATATACATCCCATACAGGGGGTGACGGTGTTGAATTTTCGCCTGTATTCTCTTGTTCTGCCGCTTTTTTTGCTTCTTCTGCCGCTCTTATTTTAGCTTGACGAATGGCTTCCAATCTTGCTTTTTCAATTGCCGCTTTTATTTCGTTGTCGAGTTTTTCCATTTCTGCATCGAGTTCTTCCTGTTTTAATTCTATTCCTTCTCTTAATTTATTTAAGTTATCTTGATATTCATCTGATTTTCTGTAATTTATATTTAATGCAGTGACGGATTCGTCAAGTTCTTTTTTGCTTTGTTCTAACGCGGCTTTTTCTTTGTCAAGTTCTAATTTTGCTTGTTCTAAAATTTCATGCTGTTGTTTTAAAAGGTCAAGCATATCATTATCATGTTTTGCAATACGTTCTATCATGTCCATGCGGGTAATGAACTGCGAAAAACTTTCCGAACTCAGCAA
>Ga0099364_10001622_pt1 | contig 36737 bp, 26 predicted proteins | sample TergutTh196P3_FD_73070 | JGI IMG/M metagenome (GOLD analysis project Ga0099364, IMG submission 73070) | Microcerotermes parvus P3 segment gut microbial communities from Pointe-Noire, Republic of the Congo - Th196 P3 | ecosystem: Host-associated > Arthropoda: Insects > Digestive system > Gut ... | reverse complement strand
CCATCTTCACCCGCATTTTTGAGTGCGCCTGATTCAATATTAGAGCGATAGCCCGCTGCAGGAAAGAAGATCGAAGCGTTAGTCGCGGGATCAAAGAACAGTCTACCGATGTAAGCCACCATTGGAGGGCTATTGTAAGACATGGAAACAGCGCTTTTAGCAGCAGATGGGTTATGCCAGACGCCTACTATTTGTCTACGGTCAAACCAGCCGTCGGCATAATACCCCCACGTGTTGTCAGGTTTCAATATGCTACGCAGATTGTCCCTGGTGGGAACTGTATACCCGCTTGGGCAAGCGTTTTGAAGGGAGTACGCCGCATCAGAAGCCATACCTGTCCAATCGGAAGGCGAACCTGTTGAAGGATTTATGGGATGATAAGGTCTTGGCGTCGTAATGTTTTTTGAATAACCCCACTGGTAGAAGTATCCTGCCTGACTTGGATAATGTACGAAACGGTCGGGATAGTTGGGGGCATCGTTATAATGGCCAAGGTTATATGGACTCCATTTGGGTCCGCTGTTTTGGCCGGGTAAAAAGTCAGGCCCTTCGCCCTGACGTATCCAGATACGATGTTGCAACGTGTTGTTCTTGTAGGTGAGCAATACCATGCCGTAACGGGCGGGGGCGTTGCCGGTAGCCTGAAATGTACTTTTCAGACCGATACGGAAGTATATCTGCGGATCGGCAACGCTCACAGAACCAGCGACAGCGGTAAGTGTACTGTTCACATGATGCTTGCTGTCGAAGTCGCGATCATTGCCGTTGTCGACATAATCCTCGTTGGCGCCGTTGAGCCATCCAACATTTTTGTCGGCAGTCATCTCCTTGTCGAGCACGATCCAGTCGTTGCCCGCAATTACAGTCGCCTTCCATGCGCCGTCGATGGAAGATAGAACACCTGTTGTCGGACGCGGTATGCGAATCAGGCGTTCGCCCGTCTGGTTTGCTTTCCAGAACGCGCCGACAAAAAAAGTTGCATTGTCAGGCGACGGATTATCTATGATATTTCCTCCCTTCCTGAAGTGTATCGTAAACGTATAAGAAATGCCGCGTTGCAATTGCTTGTCAAATAGGGCTGTCAGGTTTGTAAATGGCGATTTTCCGCTCAAGGTTACCGAACTGATCTGTACGATGGTAGATTTGGCGTTGCCTGTGTACACTGTACGGGGTGCGCTGGTGATTGTTTTTGCATCCGATACAGGCCATGCAAAATCTTGTGCGACATCACTTTCCGACGTGAACGAATGATCATTCACTTTCATCTTGACCTTTGTGCCCGGATTCACCGAGACATTTTCAATAGCTAAAATTTTGAGATTCCCCGGAATGTCATTGGTCGTAACCTGAATCTTCAATTGAGAAAACAGATGGGACATGATAATGGGTTTATCTTCATAAGATGTTTCAATGACCCGAACCGTACCGGTTTCCGGATAGCATCCCCATAACAGATCGTTGACGGGATCAATATCCGAAACGGTATCATTATACGTATCATAGGCAGGCAATGTCGTGCTGTTGTACGAAAAAGCCACAAACTTGTAGTTCCCCGGCGCTACTTCTAAGTGACCATCGGTGAGTTTGCCGGTATTGCTCACCGTATAATCGGTATGAGTGTGGTAGTTGATACCGTCCAAATAAGCCACAACGCGTATCTTCGTACCGGATTTAAGATTGGAAGTAGTGGACCGCAGATTGACATCCTGATCAACTTCCAAAGTTGCATACATATATATATCATCTGCAATCGGGATAACACAGCTCCCACCATCTTCCTCGAAGGGGCTGGGGGATGCGGTGCGGGAAACCACCTCATTTCCATTGTAAGTCACTTTTCCTAACGAGAACCGAACGGCAATCTTTGGACCTGAATAACGCGGTTCAGGACTTAACATTACTTCCTCCGTGCATGAAAAAAGCAGGTAGGCAAGTATAAACAAATTCATAATAACTAAGCTCATATAAGAAAAATAATGAGCCATCAACACAAATTTCCTTTTCTTTTCCATATAATTTATTTTTAAAATGTGATATCATTACCTGACAATTCAACTTTGCATCTACATCGTTCCTGACAATATTATTGTGAAAAACTGCATTTTGCTTTCAGGGGACAAAGATAAGAATAATAAATTATATTATAAAATATTTTATAATATAATTTATGATTTTGGATTTTTTATAAGTTTTTGATGTAGCGAAAAACAATGAAAAAAGCTCCTGACCGACGTAAGCAAGACTTACAACAATCAGGGGCTAATAAGGTTAAATATTATCGGTTATTTATTTTATTTAGTATTTTCACGAAACATATCCTTTCTTTTTCCTGGATTTTAATGTTTTCTTTCTATTCTATTATTGGACGAGACCTGTGTGTCCACCCTTTTAAAAATTTAAGGAATGATATAATTGTATTTTTTTCAAAAAAGTTATCTTTGTCGTGTAAAACAAACAACCATGATTAAGGTAATTATAGTTGACGACCACGAATTGTTCCGTTTGGGAGTTAGGATGGCCATTGAAAACCGCCACCCCGACCTTCAGATTGTTGGCGAGGCGGAGTCGGGCGCCAAGTTATTCGCGTTACTGGCTGAGGTTGACGTCGATATTTTGCTGTTGGATATTGCACTTCCCGATATGTCGGGTATCGAAATCGCCCGCCGCGTGAAAAGCGAACACCCCGATTTAAAAATCCTTACCATCTCTGCCGAAAATGCTACTCCTGTGGTTCAAGCCATGCTTGATGCAGGCATTGAAGGGTTTATCAGTAAACGGCATGGAGGGATTGACGTCTTTGCTGAAGCAGTACGCTCCATCATGCAGGGTGTCGACTATTTTGGGAAGGATATTTCTGAAGTTATTTACCGTATTTATGTGTCGAAAAAGAAAACAGCCGAAGTAACCGCTGAATTTACCGTACAGGAAAAGCGTATCATCGAACTCTGCCGTGAGGGACTGCCGGGTAAATTGATTGCCGGCCGGCTCGGAATCAGCCTCCGCACTGTGGACAACCATAAAAACCATATATTCCGCAAATTAGGTATCTCAAATACCATGGAAATGGTACAGTACGCCATGAAAAACGGAATTATACAAATGGAGTAGGGGCGCGACCTGTGTGTCCGCTCTAAATGAATGGTCTGAAACCTTAACAGGCAGGCTGCAAAAAAATGTTCAATGTAGAGGTATAAATTCGGGGCAAAGATAAACCTGAAAACAACGCATGTCAATCATAATAAATAGATGATTTTTTATGTAGTTTTCTTACCTATGTATGAAATAAATTGGTGCTAAGGTATTTTTCGCCTCTGTCGGGGAAAATGACGACTATCATTCCTTCGGTAAGCTGTTCGGCGGTTTGAAGGGCTGCAATCATGGCTGCGCCGCTGCTCATTCCGACAAAAATACCCTCTTCGGCGACGATGCGTCGAGACATCTCAAATGCTTCTTCCGATTCGACCAATACGCTGCTGTCAATCTGCGAAGGATCGTAAATTTCGGGCACAATGGCTTCTTCCATGCTTTTTAGTCCCTGTATGTAATGTCCGCGCACAGGTTGCGCTTCCACAATCTTTATCGAACTGTTTTTTTCGCGCAACCCCATACCTACGCCCATCAACGTGCCCGAAGTGCCGAGCGGCGAAACAAAATGGGTAATCTGTCCCTGTGTTTGCGTCCAGATTTCTTCGGCGGTAGTCTTGTAGTGCGACAACTTGTTGTGTACATTGGAGAATTGGTTGGGATTGAAATATTTACCGGGATATTCGGCAATCATTTCTTTCGTTTTGATAATCGCTCCGTCGGTTCCAAGCGCGGGGTCGGTCAGAATGATTTCGCCGCCGTAAGCCCGTATCATCTTTTGCCGCTCAACGGAAACAGCCGAACTCATCACTATTTGCACCTTGTATCCCTTCACGAGACCAATCATCGAAAGTCCGATACCGGTATTACCCGATGTGGCTTCGAGAATAATTTTACCTTTTGTGAGTTCGCCGTTGATTTCGGCTTCTTCTATCATTTTGAGGGCTATCCTGTCCTTGACGCTGCCCGTCGGGTTGAAACCTTCCAGTTTGGCATAAAGGCCGACGCCGGAATTGCGATTCATGTGGTTGATCTTCACGATCGGCGTGTTGCCGATTGTCCATAAAATGTTGTTTGTAAGCATATTCTTAATAAATTATAAATACTTATGACCATTTTTTATTTCCTAATTGCCCGCAAAGTTAGCAATTTTTGCGCCTTTCGCCAGCAATTCGTTCTAAAAAACGAATTCATCAACAGTTCCACAAGAAAACTTCTGCCTGCATCCAATTACTGATGGATAATGAGGTGTTTTTTCATTTTTTTGATTGCCCAGTCGTAATGGCTTGAAGTTGCGGAAACGCAGTATGCGCCCAACGTTGATGTGCCTGTCCAGGGAAAAGTTTTTTTAGCAAATAATTCATCGTTCGAAAAGGTGGCAATCAAGGCCATTACCTCTTTATGGCTTTCTTTTAGCATCTTTTTGGCATCAGTCAATAGCGTATGTTGATGTTTTTCCCAAAATTCAACATTCATCGCGGGATAAGTTTTCCAATTATAGGGTTCGGGCAAAAAGGGCTTTGCCGCGTCGTTGCGGTTAGCGTGAATCCAATTCAATAGTAGTTGATGCCATTCGTATAAGTGCACAAGCACATCACGAAGATTTTTGTCTCTTTTCCAATGCGCCTCTTTGCCTGCCGTTGCCATTTCGCTGCCAAAGATAGCGTTTTGTTGTTCGTCGCTCATTGTATCAATGAGTTTCCATAATTTTTCAAATTGCTCATTAGCCGCAATTAGTAAATCTGTTTTTGTTGTTGCTCTTGACATATGTAAATTATTTAATGGGTATAAAAATCTTTGTCAACAGGTTTTCCTCCTTCGTGTCGCGGGGACTGTTCAGGTATTCCTCAAAGGCCATACCGTGGCGCAACGAATGTGGGAAATTGATGCTGATGTTGTTGTATAATTCCTGAAGCCCCGAATAACAGCCTCTTAGCGTATAAACGGCATACTTCCCCCGCTTTATTTGTATCGTCCCGAACGCGCCGGCGGGTACAATCTTTTTTTGTACCGAAGCGCACGCATAAAAGCGACAGTGTTTGGACTGCGTTACATTCGGGTCGTCAAAACTTATCCCGATAAAGCGGGTGTCGTGTGATAATGCCTGATTGTTTTCCAAAAAACAGAGAAGACTGCTCCATGCCGTTTCGTAGGGTTCTTCTTCGCCATATTTTCCGATAATACGTATGTAAACCAATTCCAGATCGCCTTCTTCGCAAATATCAGCATGAAGGCGCTCTTGTCTGTTGCCACTGCTTTGCACATAAGATTCCAACCTTGTCCGCAGGTCGTTCATATAAGCTTTCGGCGATGTGCCGAATTGCTTTTTGAACGCTTTTGAAAAGGATTGCGGATTGTCGTAACCAACCATTTCGGCGAGTCGTGAAAGGCTTGTTTTCTCTGTTTGCATGAACATCACCGCCCGTTCTATTCGCTGTCGCGCAATATACGCATATAACGACTCATTCAATGCCGAGCGCATTATACGTAGCAGTTGGCGCTGGGAGACAAATATCCGTTCAGCCACCCTATCCAACGATAAAGGCTGATGCAAATTCGCACTGATATAGTCAATTACCCGATTGACCTTTTGCCGGTATATTTTTTCTGTGTCGTTTCGCATACATCGCTTATTTCGGCTGCAAATATAAAACTTTCGTTTGAATTGAACATTGTCCAATCCCGCCAATTTGCAAATTTGTCTAATGTCGTGCGTTCACTCCGCTTTCGCCGCCAACTATAACCCAATGAATGTCACTTAAATGTGTTACTTACTCCGTTACTTACTCCGTTACTTACTCCGTTACTTACTCCGTTACTATATGCAATAAAACGTATAGTTGCATCAATCGTTTTGACTTGTTCGGTAACTTATTCGGTAACTTGTTCGGTAACTTGTTCGGTAACTTGTTCGGCAACCGGAAATGTCATTCGCAAGAAGTTTTCAGTAAACTTGAAACATTCCGGGTTTCTCATACTTTCATTTTCCTTTAATTCTTCCTGATAATATTATACCATTTTTTTAACGAATTTGATGTCATATTCGTATCCTTTCGGTTGGGAATGATGTGGCAGGCGGCAATACGACCTTGGGTTCTTCTTTCCATTCTTTTCCGGACAAAGAGCTGCCATTCACCTTTTTATTCCGTTTCACTCCATCTTCGCCCCATGTACCCCATTGTTTGAAGAAAAAAGCTACTTTTTGGTCGGCGCATTGTTTTTGAATATTGATTGCCCATTCGGGATTCATCGGTCGTGCGCTCATTCCGCTTTCGCCACCAACAATGACCCAATGAATATCGTTTAAATTCAGATATCCCACATCTCCTATCAGCGGCTCAATGGATACGAAGCGTATGGATGCATCAATCGTTTTCAAAACATCTATTCGATGTTTTGTTTTTTCGTGTTCGACCGTTACCCCCAACCAAACATTGGCGGGTGGCGTACGTCCCGAAAAATACGATTGTAGAATATGTTCCCGTTTGGTCAATATCTGGTAGTGGTGATGCGACGTACTTGCAATAACTTCAAAAATGCGGTCGAGAAAATCAAACGGCATCTTTTCGTGAAACAAATCACTCATCGAGTTTACAAAAAACTTGGTTGGTTTTTTTACGCTTAACGGCTGAAATAACCGTTCGGGTAAAATCTTAAATTCAAAACCATCTTCATAACCGGGCGCACCCATTGCCTGCAAACGCCTCGCCATGACTGCCGCATAACAATTTTTGCAACCTGACGTTACTTTGGAACAACCTATTGACGGGTTCCATATTGCCTCTGTCCATTCAATTTTTGTTGGTTTCATGTTCCAGGGATATCAATTATAGAAGATTTTATTTCTATTTTAGTAACCTGATGTATTTGTTCATCAATACATTGTATGTTATCATTAGAAAATAAAACAACATTTACTCCCCCTTGATGTAGTGAACTGTTGAATTGAATACCCTGCGCACCGGAAATATTTCTTATAAATTCACAGATAAATTGCGTTGGAACATATTCTAGCTCTGAATCAAAACGGCGAATAGGTTTTGATAAGTCCCCGCTTATTCTTTGTCGCAGCAACTTTCCTTTCACAAAATCAACCATATTGGCAATTTCAGTGCTGAATGGACTTTGACATAGCGTGAAATCAACAATCTTTAATTCATCAATGTCTTTAATACGAAAAATTCCAACGCTGACTACATCTAAGTATGAAACTCGTGTTTCATAAAGAGTAGTGTCAATTTCATTACACATATACAGATAGGGTATCCCTTGTGGATTGGCGCGTCCGGCAACAGTTTTTTCTCTTGGCGGGCATAACATTTCATCTAATCCTAAAGGATTTTTATTCCCATCATGATGAATTCTCGCACGATATAAATGTCTGTCTTTATCAATCGTAGAATAAAATCCAAACAGTTTATCCCATTCAAGTTCAATCAAATGTTCAATGTTCGACAAAAAGCGACTATTCCATTTTATATCATCTTTTAAAATATCCCAATACTCAATACATTCCTTTATTTCAGGAATATAGGCTACTCTATCCATTGCCGTTAAATTTATTTTTAACGACTGTAATACTGCATTTAGAACATCCTGACAACTGAAATTGTCTGAGAAAATATCCCAATCCTGTTGAATAAGAATGTACAAAGGGATACCCTCATCATCTTTTGTGAAAACTGAAAGAAAATCAAAGAAAAACTCCAACAGATCTTCTATTTCTACATATTCGGAATTTAAGCCACAATTTGCACACTTTCCCTTTTGAGAGACAGATGAAGAAATGATTCTTTTAATTTCTTCGTCATTAAAATAACAGGCATAGATTTTCATATTACTCGGCGGGTAAAAATTTGATTCATTAATTCAATGTGGTTTTTGATAGACAATTTCTTGATTACCCCTAAACCCGGATATTGTCCTTCTCTCACATATCTCTTTACATCTTCAATAGATTGATTTACAATATTATTGCTTTCAAAAAAAGTAACAGCCTTCCTGGCTGCTTCGGCAAATTTTCCTTGAACATTAGAGGTGTCATCATTGGTGTCTGAAACAAAATGCCTTACCCAAATTGAATCGGGATTCTTTTCGTATGTCCAATGAATTGCGAGAGCACGAGGTAACATTCCGCCATCAATAAATTCACTTGGAAGAACAGTATAGTCAGAAATTCCTCTGTAACCGTCAGTATCAAAGAAATTGTGTTCCTCGGTAAACATTTCTTCGAGTACGTTGATATAATCACTGTTTTTTCGTTGTGGATTGAAATTATCGTCAAGACGGATAACAGACTTGTTTCCCTTGTTGGCAAGTCTTTTTAAACGGCTATTACCGGCATTGATTATTATATTGGAAACATTTTCCATTTGAATAATTAGTTCCAGCGATGAGGCAGTAGTATCAAGATTGTCTTTGCATATCAGAAAAACGTCTTGATAATTTTGGCTATTAATGTGGGTAAAAATATGATGATGATTGTTGTTATTCACGATAAAGGCGGGACTCCATGCTGTTCTATCTTTCAATACATCAGCAAGTCCTGTTTCAATTAATTGCGTTTGTCCTTTAATGTCACCCACTTGAGGATTAAGTATCAAAGCAAATTTCAATCCTTTACTTTTCATCACAGAAACAGCCAAAACCAGACTGTTGAACACTGTTTTCACAGGTTCAATAATCGGTATTGCTTTATAATTGCCATACAAATCGGCAAATTCGCGTAACGCTATCAGTTCAAACTGCTTTCCTCGCAAATATGGATAATACATAATTCAAATAGTTATTAAGTTATTTAATCGTTTACTGAAAACCTCATATTGAGCCTTGTTTAAATTGATATTTAAACAAAAATGTCTTAATTCTTGCTGAAATTTGTCGAGAAAAGCATTATTTGATTTTCTCATTTTCATTTCAACTAAAAAGAGATCATGTAATATTTTTGATGGTATCTGATCTATCATCACCTTGCAAGTTTCAAACATATCAAAACTATTGACATTCGGTAATGACCCATAATAAGCCTGTACAATATTTTTATATTCGTTGGTGCGGATACTACGCATCAAAATATTAACATCCATTTTTTCGTTCATGAAAGCCGGTCTAACTTTTTCAAGACTTAACTTTCTTTTATTTTCTGTTAATGCGATAATTCCGATGGCCTCATTAACTTTTTCATATTTTTCTACTAAAGATTCGTGTGTTACAATGTATGATTCCTGAAAAATTTTTGTATAGTCGGACAATTGCCCGATGAGCCGTTTATTTGAATCCAACTCTGTTTTTATTTCATACGCCCTGCTTGTTCCATTGAACAGAACCATATCAGCAACCGAACTTCCAACCCTAAACTCATTTACAATAAGGCTGTTATCAGTACCAAATTCTTTTATAAGCGAATCTAAAAGCGTGTTTTTGTATATATATTCACATCTATAATTTTTGCGAAGTTCGGCATATACAAATTTAAGATAATCAAGGTAGGATGAAAATTTCTTGCCTATTTTGCAACTGTCGAATCGGCGAATTTTTACGTCCAACTGTGAACAATCATTTTTTTCCACGACAGGATAGAGAGACATTCTTGAAAAAACAGAAGAATAACTCTGCAATTTTTGTTCTTGATTGTAAGAAAACTGTACTCTACTCATAGTGATTTTCAAATAAATATTAAATAAAAACGTCAAAATCAAATATTTATTGTATCGCACTTACTCTCCTGATAAAAATCAGGGTCAATTATCATTATTTCCTCCTCCGTCAGTCCATACAACCCATAAACCAACTCATCAATTTGCCGCTCCAAGATCGATGTATCCGCTGTAGGATTTTCTTTTTTGGCGGAAAGGATTTGATTTACAACATAGAAATTATGGGCTATATCATTGTTCACCCTCATTATCAAAATGACTTTCTTGCCTCTGCAAATATCTAACAGGTTGGCATACGACTGCGTGTTTTCGTTCCTAAAACGATGCGCCTCATCGACAACGATATACTTATATTTTGAAAAATCTTTCCGCAAAACATGCTCCAATTTTCCCAACGACTGTACTTCAAAACTTCTGACACCAAAGTCGCGCAACGATTCCGACCAGTACTCATGCAAAATAGGCGGGCATACCACCAAAATCCGCCCTTGCAATTGCTGCAACAACAACGCCGCAATGAATGTTTTACCCAATCCCACCACATCCGACAGGAATACGCCATTGTAGGTTTCCAAAATTTTCCTGGCATTGGTTGCCGCCTGTGTTTGATACCGTAATTCCATAAATCCTTTGGGCAGAAACGGTTCAAACGTATCTTCCAGGTTAATGTCTTCCTCTAAATATTCATAGACACATTTGAGGTACAGTTCGTAGGGCGTGATGGTTTCGTTGAGCCATGTTTTATGCATGACCGTATCAATAAAGTCTTTGGATACATCAACAGCCTCTTTCCATAACACTTCAAATTGAGCCAGTGCAAAGTCCACATCGGGACGGTCTTTCAGTTCGACGTTAAACTCCCGTTGGGCTATCAGGCCTGATTCGGAAAAATTGCTTGAACCGGTGATGACCGAGCCGTATTGGATGTGACTGATCGTGTCATTGTACCGGTTGATATAGACTTTGGCATGTATGTTTTGCGACGGATAGGCTTTGATATCCAGCCTGCCCGACCGGATCAATTCGATAAACTTTCTGATGCCGAACATGACCTGTTCATTGTTTTCGTTCACCGATTCGATTTCAGCGATTACATTTTTCTCGTATTGAAGTTTCGTATTTTTGTCCGATTCAAAATAGATTAAGCCATGTGCGCTGTTGTATTGAATGGCTTCATACGTTGTTCGATCCACATTTAAACCGACTAAAATCCTTGTTTTTTCAATATTGTCGAAAGAATCAACCAATTGATAAAACCCGCTGATATGAAAAAAGCCAACTAAAACATCAAAAAAGCGCGCATCTTTAAGCGTTGCCTTGAAGCGGTCTAAAAGCGTCAACCCTGCATCGTTGGTAAAAAACTTTGTATCGGTTGTTATCATCGTTATTTTATTGATGATGCAAAGATAATGTTTTTTTTACATTTGCACTATATCTTTATATTTTTGCGCCAGGAGAGCATCATTTTGTAGAGTTTTTTTGCGATTACGGGGTTGTCGTCCAGTACATTATGTTCTTCGCTTACATCATCGCGCAGGTTGTAGAGTTGTTTTTCGCCTGTGTCGAAGAACTCCATTAGTTTCCAATCGCCATACCTTACGGAACCGCATGAGCGACCTCCCAGGAAATGAGGCTCGTCGAGCGGATAGTGCCAGTAGAGCGGTCTTACGGGCTGTTTGGTGACGGCGCCTTTCCATAAACTCCATGCCGAACGTCCATCGAATTTAATGCCGGTTTTTTTTATTCCAAGCATTTGGCAAAAGGTTGGGTAGAAATCAAAAGTCACGAAAGGTTCGTCAGTAACCCTGCCGCCAGGTATCAATCCCGGCGCCAGGATAATCATAGGAACCCGTACGCCACCTTCGTAGAGGGTGCTTTTCCCTTCCCGTAGCGGCGCATTAGACGTTACAAGCGTCTCGCCGCCGTTATCGCTTACGAACACGATGATAGAATTCTCATAAAGCCCTTTGTTTTTCAACTCGTTTATAATCATTCCAATACCTTCGTCTATCGTGTAGAGCTGAGCGGCTAAGTGCGGATTATTACGTGTTGCATTATAGTCTGCAGGCCATTTCTTATAGGGATCGTCTTCCGGGTTGTTCCTGCTCGGACTGCTTTGCCCCGCGCCGGGTTTGGCGGCAAACCGTTTGACGTCTTCGGGTTTACCGTGCAGGGTAGTATGTACGGCATAGTGACTTACCATCAGGAAAAAGGGTTTCGAGGTATCCTGCATGGCGATATAGTCTACAACTTGCCGGTTCATCCTGTCAACAAGAAATTCGTGCGGCAGCGTAAGCATTTTTTCGATATCCTTATTGAAATGATAGGGATGAAAATAGGTTCCTGAGGCTATTCCTTCCTTTTCGCTCAGTGATACATAGTCAAAGCCATGTTTGTCGGGCGACGATTCGTAGGGCGCTCCGGCTGACAGGTAACCCGTTAGATGCCATTTACCGATGAGCCCCGTAGTATAGCCCTGTGTCTTAAGCATTTCAGGCAGTGTGGTATACGCTTCGTCAAGGTGTTTTGTATCATTGGGACGCAGGTAGTCGATGATACCGGTACGATGCGGGTAAAAACCCGTCATCAACGCAGCACGTGTAGGCGAAGATACGGTCTGCGCCGCGTATGCGCTCGTCAGACGCAGGCCCTGTGCAGCCATGGCGTCTAAGTTGGGCGTCTCGTTGAAGGTGTTGCCATAACAACCTAATTCCGAATAACCCAAATCATCTGCTAAGATGAGGATGATATTGGGTCGGGGTGATGACGCCTGCATAGCGCCTGCAGCAAAAGTAAGTAAAAGTGTTGTGTTTAATATTTTTTCCATATTTAATAGATATCAAGAGATGAGGAAGGGACGTCCGCGTACCCGGTGATCCAGTGATTTTATTTGCGCTTCATGGGGACTTTTCTGAACCAGGTAAAGGTACGCCATAACCATTCCATTGGCCCGTAGTAGAACCGTTTGATCCACAGATTACTATACCATATCTGTAAAATACACATGGCTACTCCTAAAAGGAAGCAAATGAGGAAGCTCTGACTTGCAAGTCCAAGACCGAAACCATAGAACAGGGGTACACCCATACATGATTGCATCATATAGTTGGTTACGCTCATGCGTCCGACCGGAGCTATTCTATCCAATGCTTTGCGTGCGCTCGTAGTTTTGTAATACAGGATAGCGAAGCCGCACATATAGATCATCATCATGCCGAGGTTGCCGTATGTTTTAAACAGCCCGACGCCGACACGAAGGGCGCGTCTGTTCTCGATACCGAAAGAAGGCAATAGCCATGCTATGATATAGAATAACAGGAAACAGCCAATCGCATAAGGCATTAGCTTCTTGCTCCAGTAAACCATTTTATCCGGATTTTTGTGCACGCCGCTGCGACCTATCAGCATACCGGCGATGAACAGCCCGATTAATTGGAGATAGCGGTATACATTGATAACCCATAACATTTTGGCCATCTGCCCTTTAAGTATATTGAATTGAAAAACATCCCAAAACGAACCCTCAGCATAAATGACGGCGTTCTCGCGATACAACTGCATCATTTTCTGGTTCAGATCGGTACCGGAATTGGGCGTATTTCCACGTAGCAGCGATATGAAATCAATAACCTGCGGTATCTGCAGGAAAAGCAGGATACTTAATACAATAAGTACTTTGGTAGGCGCTTTATATAAAGGGATTAGAATGACGCCCAATGTGGCGTAAACCATAAAAAACTCTCCCATGTAGATAAGACCGTTAATATATCCCAGAACGAAAAGTATCAGTAGTCGCCAGAGGAAGCGCAACCGGAAATCGTTTCCTTTTTCGGCCTGTGAATCCATCTGTATAAAAAAACTGAGGCCAAAGAGAAGGGAGAAGATAGCATAAGCCTTGCCCTGAAATAGAAAATAGAGGGAATCATTGACAGCAGTATCAACACATTGCCAGAAGGGCGATTCAAGTTTTGGATGATACATCACGTCGAAATGTTCCATACAGTGTAAAAGTAAGATGCCTAAAAGGGCAAATCCGCGCATAGCGTCAATTGAATTAATACGAGGTTTTGGAGTCATGATTAATTAGGAATTAGGAATTAGGAATTAGGAATTAAATTATAAATTATAAATTATGAATTGTTCATTAACCATTAATCATTAATCATTAACCATTAATCATTAATCATTAATCATTGTTCAGTCTGCGTAAGGTCTCTAAGCGGAAGGCGCCCGGCCAGGCTACTAACCACTGGTTTATACGCTCAACGTCACCGCTCTTGCCGTAAAAGTTCCAGTTACACTCGAAGTAGGCTTCGTTTTGAGAGCCGGCAGGGCGTAACTTTCCGTTTATCGTCATAGTCCCGTCGGAAATCAACTGGCACCCGTTGTGCCAGATAGCCAGCGCTTTTTCTTTCCATTGCGGGTCGCCGGTAAGCTGCGACAACGTTATCCATTCGCTTACCCATAAGACGGCATACGGGTCGAGATGCCGGTGTTGTGTAGATACAGATGTGCCTCCGAAGGTCTTATAACCGTAACGGGTGAAGTCGTCGCCGGATGGATAGACGCCGTTATAGTGCCACAACCAGGTAGATAGGTAATAGGATATCTGCACGGCATCGTCGAGATAGCGTTCGTCCTGCGTGGTATGATACAGTTTGAGCGCCGAGCGAAGCAGGGAGATAGACGATTCCTTGTCGATGCACCACGTGTCTAATGCGCCGGCTGTGGTGTATCCATCTTCATTCAGTTGTTCGAGGTAATGGTTAAAAGCCCGGACAGCCGATTCTAAATAGCTCCGGTCGCTGGTACGATGATAGGCCTCAATCATGGGAGGAACTAAAAAACATCCTACGGTACCTTCGCGGTAGACACATTCCCCGTTCTGCTTCCATCCCCTGCCATATACGCCGTTTGTCTGTTGGTCGTTCTTTACAAAACGGCAAATATCAAGCGCTATCTTCTCATAGACAGGACGTTCCTTGTTGCATTGTTTGGCAAGGTCGGCCGCTTCAAAGTAGTTGAGAGCAGCTGTTCCCAAGTTACAGGCGTCGAGCGTGCCTTCCGTCCTTTTTTCTAATATGTAATCGAAATTCGTTATAAACAGTCCGTTAGGTAGCACGCATTGATTGGCCCATGTATCTAAGCAGGTAAGCCCTATTTCGAGCGAATTTTCGTCGCCAGTTTTCAGGTAATCCGTCAGGAAGGAATTGCCCAAGGAGGCGTTCTGTCCGCACCATCCTATCTCGTATTTCCAGCTTTTGCGTTGAAACCATCCTCCGTCATTATCCGGCAACAGGCCGATGCTAAAGCCTTTGTAGGCGCCTTCTTCCGCCCACAGGCTCTCTTTCGCATAACGGATAGCTAACTGCCAAACCTTTTCGGGGTCGTAAACTGTCGGCGAATCGTGTTCGGCCATCTGCCATGCTTGCCGTAGAAAAGGTTGCAACGCCCGGTGTAACGGCTGTACTTCGCTAACATGGAGATAGGCTATGATTGTTTTGGATGCGCCTTTTTCCAAACTTATTTTTCGTCGGAAACCTTCGGTATAGCGGTCGCGGGCGGAATAACAAAGAGGCATCTCCTCTTCGGGATAAATTAGGCAATGGGTGGTTTTATGCTCCTCCGGTCGGATGGAACAGGAGAAAGCATCTTCAGGCCGGTCGGGATTCGCGCCCCACAAGGCGATGGCAAAACGTTCGCCTTCGGAATAAGTGGCGCCGGGAATAGGAGTGGCTCTATACGAAACCGTCCACCATTGGTCTTCGTGTTTAAATCCTTTCGGTTCCCGCCCCCGTCCCCAGTTGTTCCCGTTATAGTTGACCGAAGGAATGATGGCATAATCCGAAAAAGAGTTTGTCTCGAAAGCTACGGTTAAACAAATGGAATCAATCGTTTCGGCGGTTGTGTAGGTTCGCGTGACTTTAAAAAACGAATTTTCTAACCGTTCAATTTTTTCGGTAAAAGCAATGGCATCTTTTCCCTCCGGCAAAAGCAAGGTTCCTATCTTATATTCGTTGAAGTAAAGCGCCATTCCCTCGGAAGACGAAACCCAGTGGTATTCGTTTTTCTGCCGGCAACTGCAGGTCAATACGCAAAGTAATAGAAAAGGCAGTAAATGTGATAATTTCATAGTAGACAAAATATTAATTAGGAATTAGCTTGAATTATTCATGTTAGTCGTATTTTATCAGTCCCATATCGAAATATTGACCGCCTGCTTTGTTTGTTACGGAAACGGCTATTGTATTTTTCCCTGCTTTGAGGCTTTGTTTTGATTCAGGCGATAACGCTATTTCTTCGTAGATAGCGTTGAAGCCGGGCAGTTCCGCCGCTAATTGTCCGTTTATATAAACGGTAGCATTTTCGTCGAAATGTGTGTGGAGAAATATTTCACCATCTTTACTTACTTGTTCTTCTGTTAGGTCGAATGTTGTTCGCAGCCAAATTTCTCCGCTTGTCCATAATGTGCCGGGATTGCGTCCGATAGCCGGTTCTTTTGTTCCGAAGGGGGCGTCCCCTGTCTGCCAGTCCGCATCGGAAAAGGCTGTTTCATACCAATTGGCGGAAGGTTTCTTTTCGGAATATTTCCAAGACAAAGGTTTTTCCTTAGAGGTAGGCAGGAGGATGATTTCAGTTCCGTACGATTCTTCGATATATGGTTCGCCAAGTATGATATGGCGAAAAAAATCAAACTCCGCCTGCTTGTAGGGCGTCCCATCGCTACGGATCAGGTCATGTTGCCATATTCGCGGCTTGGGTGCATCCTTGGGGCTTCCCCAGTGCATATAGGTTTGCGTCCGACCTTCCATTAATCCCCAGTTGTAGGCTCCGACCCTGTGTTCCTTGAAAAGCGGCAGTACGTTTTGTGGCGTATTGCTCCCTTGCCGGAACAACCATTCCGTACATACTACAGGGCGTCCTGTTTCGCCGCATCTACGGATTTTCTCTTCAAGTCCCGAATTCGCATCGTAGCCGTGAAACGAAACAATATCGGATATGTCAATTAACATTTGGCTTTTTTCGCTGTTGAAATTGTCCCATAGACAGGTCGTCAGCGGCTGGGATGGCTTCATCTCACGCGCCCATTCAAAAGTCAATGCTACCAATGTGGTGTTATCATTGACCGGTTCGTTGTACAAGTCCCAAATGATGATCCGCTTGTCTTTTGCGAATGTCTTAACCATGTCCTGCACGTATTTTTTAAGGTTTGGTAACGCGAAGGGGTCTGTCGTCATCGCCCGTGGAGGGCTGGAGACCCAACCGCTGTTATGGATGCCGGGAACCGGTTCCTGTTGCTTCCCTATCTTAGCGATGTTACCCGAAAAATTACAGTCGTCAAACAGTATCGGCATGACTGAAATCCCATGTTTCCCGGCCATATCGAGAAAGGTCTTGAAGTTCTTCTTAAAAACTTCCGGTTCATATTCCCATACAACATAATTAAGAAACACACGCACTGAGTTCATGCCCCATGCGTGCGCCAGCGCGAGTTCCTTATCTATCGTCTTCTCGTCAAAAGATTCACGCTGCCACATCTCAACATCGTTAATGGCTGTGCTCGGAAGGAAATTACATCCTACGATCCACGGCTGTCCGGCATACCAGTCGTTGGCTTTTTTAACCGACCACTGACCGGGAAGCAAGCCATCTGCATCCTGTCGGTTTTGGCATCCATAAAGGGATAAAACTACTAATAATAAAACAATTATCGATCTCATAAACTCATATTTTTTATGTCAGGGGGACGGAGGAATTTATGTCAGGGGGACGGAGGAATTGACATACTCTAAGTCCATAATTTTAGTCGCTGTACCCGGTATGTCATTGGTTGGAACGAAGCAATCAGGAAGAAAGTACATCCGCTGTTATCAACTGTACAGCTGATACAGAAGCGGGTGGTACGATATACGAACTATTCTCCGTTACGCTTTTTTCCTTTGTTTGTAGCCGATCGCTTTCTGCGCTAATTATTTCGTATTCAGGGTCTTCGGATATCTCGAAAACTTTCGCGGAAACGATTTTCATTCCATCTATCTGAAACCCCACGGGGATTGCCTGCGAGCGACTTGTGTTTACGATGTGCAGGTAGAACACATTGTCCGTCCTGCTACCGGTGATGTCGAGCACATCGGATGCTGAGGCGGTCTGTATATATTCCTTCCCTGAATACTTGCGGTAGAGCGCCATGACTTTTGCAACGGGCATCAGGTAGGGACGTCCGCTGGGGACCGGGATCATCACAGCGTTCACCTGCCATCGTGTGCCGCAGAAATCGGCTAAGGTTGCTATTTTGAGCAGGTCGCCGTTTCGTTCGTGTACATTAGCCATCCGTGCGTAACAACAGCCTGCCGCCCAGGAGGATAGGACTTCGCAACGGTTGCGACCGGGGACGGCGAGATGACATTCGGTCATGGCAAGCGGTTTCTTGTAAGGCGCCATCTCATCACGCATCTGTTCGATTTTTTTCTGATGTATTTTGAAGGCGTTGATCATGACCTCCCATGTTTGCGCAGGGTCTTTGCGGTAGTCGTTGTCGCGCACCGGCGGACCCGGATCAAACATGTGGTGGAACGCGATGTAATCGATCTTGTCGCCAAGGCTGTCGATCATAGCTTTCGACCGGTCGTTTTCTCCCCAGGCTATCAGCTTAATAGTCGGGTCAACTTTGCGCATGGCATCGGCAAACTCAACGGTTTTGCGCACAGCCGTATCGCGGTCGAATCGTCTGTTTCGGCTGTAAGAGGTCTCATTGCCTATCTGCCAAACTTCGATACGGAGCGGGTCGGGGAAGCCATGTTCCTTGCGAAGCCTGTTATCAGGATTATTGCAATAATCGACCCATTCGGCGGCTTCCTGCGCATTACCGCAGCGGTCGTCACCCATTGGCGTTTTAAGAAATGAAGGGTCGCCTTCCGACTCGAAGTTGACGCACACGAGCGGGTCGGCGCCTACAAGTTTACAGAAATCAACAAATTCAGCCGTACCGATCTGATTCGTTTCGATACCTCCCCAGCAGATGTTGTACATCGGTATACGCCGGTTACGCGGGCCGACAGCCTCCTTCCAACGGTAATAGGCTGACAGAAGTCCGCCCCAGCGTACCATTCCCGGAGCGAGTTCCTTCGTAGCCTCGATAAGTCCCGGTTTCCAGCATTGCCTGCTATGATCCCAAGAAGCCTCAACCGACGAATCGGTAACGCCTAAAGGCTCCATAAACTGCATGTAGAGCCAGGGTGATAACCCGAATTGCGGTTTGGGATCAATACGAATTGGAAATACATCGGTAGCGGCGCTGTTTTTTGCAGCTACCTGTATCCCGGTTGCCAGCGTCAATCCGCCAAGCGCAGTACATTTTACAAATTCACGTCGTTTCATCTTTTTTTTGCAAAGTAAACCTTTTCTTTTGAGAAAACCAAAAATTTTTATGTCAATTCCTCCGTCCCCTTGACATAAATTACTAATTCTTTACCTCTTTTCAAATCATCATGAGAGATAAAGAAACCATTGATTTTTTGATTGTCATACATTATGTTGCTGATCTTTCTTCCGTTGTTTACCTTTCGGATCGTAAATTGTGTATCATCCAAAGAAAATACTATGCGGTCGAAAATGGGGACAGTGATGATGTATTCGGGGTCTGCGGGCGATAAGGTGTACAGTCCGATGGCGTTGAGTACGTACCATGCCGACAGTCCGCCGGAATCATCCATCCCTGCATAAGCCAGCCCTTCGCTGCCCATGTTGTAGTAATTGTTCATGATGGTGTCAATGATTGCCTGACATTTCTCCTGTTTGCCGACGTAGTAGTACATGTAGGGTATGCCTTGCGACGGTTGGTTGCCGGGGCAATACTGGCCGATGAATGTGGTGAGGTTATAGGCTTCGTAGCCGCCCCAAGGGACGATGAAAAGCGAATCTAATTTTTGTTCGAAGGCTTGTTTGCTTGGGTAAAGCGCTACTAATCCTTCGGGGTCATGGGGTGCAAAGAAAGTCGATTGCCAGGCGTTGGCTTCGCGATACATGAAGACATAATACGGGTAGCCGGGGTCGAAAGGCTCCCACCACTCGCCGTTGGCCAATCGTCCGCGCATAAAACCGGTTGACGGGTCGAACACGTTTTTGTAGTTACGCGAGCGTTGCATCAATCGGTTGTAACTGTCCATGTCGCCCAACGCTTTGGATAGGAGCGCCACGGCATAATCGTCGTAGGCGTATTCGAGTGTTTTGGTCACTGCTGCCTTGGCTTCGTCCACTTCGGTTCCGGTTGTGGGGTTTTTGACGTCATTTTCCGCAATCCATCCCTGTACATCATATTCGTCCAAGTACAATCTTGCGCGGGGGTTTTCGACGGTCGCATTTCGCAACATGTAATAATAGGCGCTATCCACCTCGTAACCACGTAAGCGACGCAGATACGAACCGGTAATGAATGGCGAGGCATGGTCGCCATGGAAATAGATAGGCATGAAACGGCTGAATTTCGCCCTTTCGGTGAGGGAACTGATCACATCATTTGTTACATCGGGCGATAACATGCCTAAGAGTATCAGTTTATTCCGGTAATCGTCCCACAAAGCGGGAGTAGTGTAATAATGAAACCCTTTGTTGACTATGTTACGGCGCGGGTCGGTAAATTCACCGTCGACATCGCTACGTAGCGCAGGCCACATAAACACGCGATACAGGCACGAATAAAATGTACCTTTCTGTTTTTGGGTTCCGCCGGTCACCTGTATTTTCGACAGCAATTTTTCCCATGTTTGGTCGGCTTCGTGATATACCTGCGCAAAGGTTTTGTCATTCACCTCCGCTTCCAGGTTTTTCTTTGCCTTCTCTACACTCACAAACGAAAAGCCGATTTTCAATTCTAACGGTTCTTTTCTGTCGGCAAAATGTAGGACGGTAATCCTTTCTCTATTGCCGCTGATCGAATCGACAAATGTGATATTGTGGTTGGCAATGGCATAAAAATAAATGGCTTCGCCGGTTCCCTGTGAGCCGGAGAATGTATTTTCGTTTACCTGCCTGAAGTCCCAAACCGAACCGGGTCGCCGGTTATTTGTCCGTGACAGGTTGAGTAACAACTTTTTGTCGTCTCCCTTGCGGTAGGTAAACCGGTGATAGGCGCAACGCAATGTGGAAGTCATTTCGGCATTAACGTTGTAACGTTCCAGAAAAACCTGATAATAACCGGGTTTCGCCGATTCGTTGTCATGACTGTAAGGTGAACGGTAATTGTCCGCCGTTATCTCACCTGTGAAGGGCAACAGGGGTACGTGCCCCAAGTTCCAATGCCCCATGCTGGTGTGAAAGAAGGCATAGATAACCGTATCTTCGTACTGATAACCTGAACCGCTGCCAAACAGCGTGACGGGTGTCACCTGCACCATGGCGTTGGGAAGCGAGGCGCCGGGAAAGACTTCCGCTCCCCAGGCCCTGTGGGTGGGATTATACCCCAGATCGATGCTGTCCCACAGTGTAGCTGTCCCGAAAAACGGATTAACATAACCGGTAAGGCCCTTGGGAGCAGGCGTACAGCCGGTAAATAGCGCCAATAAAATGGCCGGAATGATTGATTTTTTGTTCATGGCAGAAAAATAATTAGTTGCTGGAATATGCTTCCATGAGTTTCCTGGCTTCTGCCGGTTTTAATATTGAAACGCATCCGTGGCGCGCTTCGGGAGGGAAATTTACATCTTCCTCCACCGACCAGTTAATCAGATCGGGTGAATAAGATACGCCGAAACGGTTGGTCATGCAGTAATCGTAATACAGTAGCCAGCCGGGTTTTACAGGGTCTTTGGTTATTGTCGGGCCTTCTGTTATGATCGGAACGATCTGGCCTTGATTTAATGGACCTTCTATAATAGTGTACGGTCCTTCCAGGTGCGTTGATGTAGCGACGCGGATAGCTCTTCTTTCGCCTGTCTTTTCTCCAAACTCTTCTTCTTTGTGGAACAGGTAATACACGCCGTCATGTTCTAATAATGTGCCGTCAATCACCGAATAAGGAGGTTCAAAAAGGGGCTTTGCAGGGGTGAATGTTTGCCAATCGCGTGTCTTGCAATACCAAAGGCGGCTTTCTTTCCATCCTGCATCTTTGAATGAGGAGGACCAGAACAACATATAATCTGCTGTCTTTTCATCGTAGAACCATTCAGGCGCCCAAATATTACGAGCAAGCGCTCCCTCTTCATTTCTGACGTCCTTCATCAACGTCAAAGGGGTTTCAATCCGGAAGTCAATCAGGTCTTTAGAAGTGGCATACAAGCAACCCGGACCCACTATGTCGCGGTTGCCTGCTCTTCCGCCGCCGGTTGCTAAGATACGCCAAAGCCCGTCGGGGCAGTAACGAACATAAGGATCGCGTAATTGATTGTCCCATACCGGATTATTGTCATTCAACGGCGTCCAGTGGCGACCGTCTATGGACAGGGCGATATGCAACTTTGCGACTAACATCGGGTCAGGCAGTGGCACTTCAATAATATTTCCCTGAGCATCAATCTCAATACGCGTAGGATAGCGCTGACGGAAATATGTAAGCATGTAAACGTCTTTATCCTCTTCAATTGTAAACTGCCTCTTTGCGTCGGGCTGTTGCGCCTGCGATCCGGTGAAAAAGGCAAGCATCATCAAAATCATTAAAATCTTCATCGTGCAATTTATTGTTAATTTATTTCTTTCATAAACTCTTTGGGGGTTTTACCGTATTGTTTCAAGAAAAGGGTTGAGAAATAGGCGGGGGATGAGATGCCGACCATATAGGCTATTTCACCTATTCTTCTTTCGCCAGCCTGCATCAGCAAAACTGATTTTTTCAGGCGCGCAATACGGATAAAATCGACCGGCGAAAGGCCGGCTATCCCTTTCACCTTGCGATAGAGGCTCGAACTGCTCATGCCCATTTCGCTGGCTATCGTGTCGACACTTAAATCGTTGACTAAGTTGTTCACTACATAATCGTTTAATTTTTCAATAAAATTTTTATCTACGAGCGAAAGCGCCAAAGAGGTGGTTGGGGTCAAGGGTTTCTCTAAAAAGGCTTTGAGTAGGCGCTCTCTGTTTTTAAGGAGACTATCCACCTGTGTAGCAAGATGTTCCAACGAGAAGGGTTTTTCAAGGTAGGCGTCGGCACCCTGGTTGAGACCTTTCAGGCGTGATTGGAGATTGTGTTGCGCAGTCAACAGGATGAAAGGGATATGGCTGAACCGGACGTCATTTTTCACTTTACAGCACAGTTCGTAGCCGTCCATTTCCGGCATCATGATATCGCTGATGATCAGGTCTATGTTTTTCTCTTCCAATAAACTCAGCGCCTGAATCCCGTTTTCGGCGTCTGAAATATCATAATGGGCGTTCAATTCATCCGCTAAATAACTGCGCATCTCCTGCCGGTCTTCGACGATCAGGACGGATGGTCTTTCAGGCGCTACCGACCGGATGGCTTCTGCCGGTTTTTCCAACAAGTCATGCTCACGCGAATTTTCAATCCGTGCGTTTCCTTGCTCGCGCGGTTTTTCCGACAAGTCGAAATTGGATTCTTTTTGCCTGACCGGCAGCGTCAGTATAAACTGATTAAGTCCGTCCTGCGAAACAACGTATTCAATGGCGCCGTTGTGAAATCCGGCTAAGGTGCGCGACAGGGTTAAACCGATGCCGCTTCCCTGTATGTTTTCCGTTTCTTTTAGCCTGAAAAAAGGCTCGAAGATGTTTGCACGTTCTTTTTCAGGGATCAGGCGTCCGTCGTTTTTTATCACAACGGCGAATAGTCCCTTTTCGTCGTCCGGTTGAAGCAGTTCCAGATATACAAGGCCGGTCGAATACTTCAAGGCGTTGGTTAATAGGTTAGTCGCTATCTTGGTGAACGCATCGCTATCGATGCAGGCAAATAGATGTTTCTCCGGCAGGTTGACTGTCAGTTTTTTATTTTCACTCAGAAATGCAGGCATAAACGGGGCGATAATATTTTCCATCAGCTGGTTCATATTTGTTTTCACGAAATTAAGACGGAATCCCCTGTTTTCCGTTTTCCTGAAATCGAGCAACTGATTACTCAAATCCAACAGCCGTTGCGTGTTTTTTTCGATAATATTCAGGTTCTTGCGTGTCGTTTCATTTCCGTCATTGGAGCGAATAATTTTTTCTAACGGGGCTTTAATCAGCGTCAGCGGCGTACGTATCTCATGCGTTATAAAGGTAAAAAACTGTATCTTGGCATTATATAAATCCTTTTCTTTTTCTATTTCAAACAGTTCCTGACTGTGTAACGCCCGTATCATGAATTGCCGTTTCTTATAACGGTAAAAAATGATCAATCCTACAACAAAAATCATCAGATAAATCAGATAAGCCCAGACAGTCGAATAGAACGGAGGCGTAATAATGATTTGGAGCGATTGTTCGTTGTTTTGCCAGACATCGTTGCTGTTGGTCGATCGAACGTGGAATATGTAATTCCCGGGCGAAAGGTTAGCAAAGGTAACGTCTTTATTTCTACCCATATAAATCCATTCCTTATCAATCCCTTCTAACAGGTAGGCATATTTGATGGCGTCGGGCGACGTGAAAAACGGAGCGATATAGGAGATGGTGAATGTGGACGATTTGTACGGCAATTTCAACGTATACGGTTTACCGGCTGTCACCGGCAAAAACCGGCTATCCTGCTTATCATCATGCGTATGTATTCGGGTGATATAGAGCGGGGGCGCGTATGTATCATTCGTAAAATGCTTTGGATTGAAAGAGACCATCCCGTTGATTGTACCCATGTAGATACTTCCATCGGGGCTTTTGTATGAAGATGAATAGTTGAACTGTGTCTCGTGCAGGCCATCGGAATAGTTGTAGGTATGCATTGCATTCGTTTCCGGATTATAACGTACCAACCCGTTGGCCGTTGCTATCCAAAAAAGTCCGTCATCATCTTCTACAATCCTGTAAATCACATTACCCGGAAGACCGTCGGTTGTTGTAATACGGCTAAACGCATCTGTTTCCTTATCGTACAGTGAAAATCCATTCGTAGTCGTTATCCGGATACGTCCTTTTGAATCTTCAAAAACAGATGTCGTATTTGAACTGCCTAACCCGGTATGTTGCGACGCGTATTTGACAATCTTTTCAGTATAGCCGGCACCATCCTTTAGCCCCGGAAAGGACGGCGTATATTTATACACACCGTTATCTGTTGGTATCCAGATGTTTCCTTCTTTATCTTCAAGTATTTGCCGGATAAGATTCTGGGTGCCTTTCCATCGCGAAAAGGTTTCATTTTTCTTATCGAACAAGAGCACTCCGTTTGCTGTCCCGACAAGGAAATCTCCCTTCTTCGTTTTATAAAAGCACAAAACGAAATTGGAAATCAATCCGCCGTTTGTGTTGGAGGGCGTATAACTTTTCAGGATTTTCCCGGTAGGGATATGAAGCAGTTCGATGCCTTTGTTGAACGAACCGATCCAGAGGGTATCGCCTTCTGCATATAAACCGTGAATATTGGTCGCCGCTAGTTTGCGTACGGGGTTCAACAACGAATAGTTTTCCATATTACTGGTCGCCGGTTCAAAACGGTTGACGCCGTTATCTTCCGTTCCTAACCACAGGTTCCCGTATTTATCCGGGCATATTTCACGAATCGTATTTCCTAACATGCCCGCATGTGTTTTACCTCCGATATAATACGTAAAGTTAGTGTAGTTCTTGGGCAGGTAATTGATTCCGCCGAAAAAAGAGCCGACCCAGACGCCTCCTTCCCTGTCTTTTGTCAGTGAGTAAACCGCATTATCAGCAATCGTATATTCATTGATAAGCGACTTTCGCAAGTTAGTCAGCGACCTGTCAATCAGGTTATAAATATAAATACCCGATTCGGAGGCAATCCAATATGTATTGGCAGAGTAGGGGAGGATAGCGCGCACATGCGTTTCGGGAATGATGGATTCGATCTTTTCATTACCGGCATGATATAAAAAAAGTCCTTCCAAGTCTGTACCGATAAAAAATCCCACTTGTGGCACTTCCTGTACCGAAGTGATGACGGTCAACTTATTATCTAAAAAATCGCTGAGACTCAACAACCGGCTAAAATTTTCAATGTCAGGTTTATACACATACACCGAAGTGGCGTCGGCAAAAACAGGGACGCCATCTTCGCTCATCGTCATCGTAACAGAGCGAATCCGGTATTCATTCGATCTGAATATCTTAAAAGACTTGTCGTCAGGCGTATACATCGTAATCCTTGAATAGTCTCTTAACCAGATATGGCCTTCCTTATCTTCGAAAACCTGTTGTGCGTAATAAGGGGTCGAATCGTTTTCCGAAATAAGCGGATAGAACGAATCGGAGGCGTAATCATAATAACAGACGCCTCCTCCCGTACAAATCCATATCCTCCCGTAGGAATCCTCTTCAATGCAATATATGCGGTCATTGAGTAGCCCGCCTTCCGTATTCCCTTGATACTGATAGCGAAAGATACGGAACGAATACCCGTCGAACCGGTTCAGCCCATCTTCCGTCCCAAACCATAAGAATCCATTTTTGTCCTGAAATGAACAAAAAACCGTATTATGCGACAGTCCGTCCCGGTTCGTATAATGCCTGAAATAGTAATTCTCGTCGGCATAAATCCAACAAGCGCTTAGTACGGTAGACAGTATTAAATAAAGAAATCTTCGATTCATAATTGTATTTAGGGACGCAAAGATAACGATTTTATATTTTATTCAATCAAAAAACTGCCATTTGTGCGGTCGTTTTTTATGATCAGACAAGCAAGGCAGCCATCATTCCGAAAAAAAAGGAGAACCACTGCTGATAAACAATAAATTTTTTGTAATTTTGCAGTTTGAAATAATAAAAAATTATTACTGAAATGGACACATTAGAAGAGAAAAATGCAGTCGTAAACGATGCCCAACAAAGCATCGAAGACATATAATCCCTTACACTCAATCGTTTATGAAAAAAAAATCATTGTTCATTGTTCATTGTTCATTATTCATTTATTTCGTTCCTGTATTATCGGGATGCGACATGGCTACTGAAAAAGCCATTGAAAAGCTATTTACACCTTATCAGGAAACGGCGCTCAGGGCGCCGGCTTATCCCTTGATCACCATTGATCCTTATACGAGCGCGTGGTCTTTTACCGACAAGCTCAATGAGGATGTCGTCAGGCACTGGACAGGGAAGAAATTTCCGCTTACAGGAGCGCTTCGGGTCGACGGAGTTTCGTATCGTTTCATCGGGGAGAATGAATTACCGTTGAAGACGATTCTTCCGACGGCTGTCGACCAGCGATGGGACGCCGCTTTTACCGAAACCGTACCGAAAGGAAATTGGACGGATAACGATTATAATGATTCTTCCTGGAGGCAAGGAAAAGCGGCTTTCGGAACCCGCGGCATGCAGTATCTGTCGACACGATGGAACAGTGAGGATATATGGGTGCGCAGGACATTTGAACTGACGGAAGATTATTCCGGCAAACAAGTTGTCCTCGAATATTCACACGATGATGTATTCGAGCTTTATATCAATGGAATACAGGTGGTAAGTACCGGTTATGTCTGGAGAAACAATGTGTTGCTTGACCTGTCACCGGAGGTGAAAAACACCCTGAAGCCGGGAAAAAATACCATCACCGCCCACTGTCATAACACCACCGGAGGCGGATATGTGGATTTCGGGCTGCATTACAAATTGGAAAATCTGAAGACTTTTGAGACAGCAGCCGTCCAGAAGTCCGTCAACGTACTTCCTACGCAGACTTTTTACACATTTTCATGCGGCCCGGTAGAATTGGATGTTATCTTTACCGCTCCGCTACTGCTTGACGACTTAGCCCTAATGTCGCGACCTGTCAACTATCTTTCTTACCGGATACGTCCGACAGACGGCGCTACACATGAGGTGCAACTATTCATAGAAGCGACCCCTCACTGGGCGGTTAACACGCCAGACCAGGAAACACAGACTACCTTATCGGGCGAAAGGAACATGATATTTGCCAAAACAGGAACTACCGAACAGCCCATTTTGCAGCGAAGAGGCGACGACGTCCGAATCGACTGGGGGTATTTTTATCTTACTTCTGCTAAAAAACCTTCTGTCAGCATCCATATCGGTGAGTATTTCGATATAAATGAGCGGTTTATCAGCGGTGGCGCTGCAGCGCTTGCCGAACTTGAAACAAAAGAAACGAAAAGTAACTTAGCCGCCTTGGCATTTTGTGAAGATTTCGGAAAGATAACTGCTCCTTCAACCGGTTTTGTGATGATAGGTTATGATGATATTTATTCAATTCAGTATTTTCAGGACAACCGGCAGGCTTATTGGAAACGAAATGGAGAAGTTGATATCATCCAGGCATTTGAAAAGGCTGACAGGGATTATTTGTCTATCATGAAACGGTGCGCCGCCTTTGATAAACGGCTGATGGATGATACGAAAAAAGCGGGCGGCGTGGAATATGCTGAATTATGTGCGTTGGCATACAGACAGTCTGTCTCCGCACATAAAATGATCGAAGATAAAGAGGGTAACCTGCTTTTTCTGTCAAAAGAAAATTTCAGCAACGGTTCTATCGGAACGGTCGATATTACGTATCCTTCCTCACCCTTGTACCTTATTTACAATCCCGAGCTGCTCAAAGGCATGATGAGGCCGATCTTCTATTTCAGTGAAAGCGGCAAATGGACCAAACCATTCCCTTCGCACGACGTCGGTACCTATCCGCTGGCTAACGGACAAACTTATGGCGGCGATATGCCGGTCGAAGAATCCGGCAATATGCTGATCCTGTCCATGGCGATAGCAATGGTCGAAGGGAACGCCAATTTTGCCAAAAAGCATTGGGAGACGCTGACTATATGGGCTGATTACCTGATGAAGGAAGGGTTCGACCCTGAAAATCAATTATGTACGGACGATTTCGCCGGACGCCTTGCACATAACACCAACCTATCCATCAAAGCGATTATGGCTATTGCAGGGTATGGGAAATTAGCAGATATGTTAGGCGACAAGGAGACATCCCAAAAATATTTACAGGCGGCGAAAGACATGGCGATACAATGGGAGGAGAAAGCGAATGATGGCGATCATTACCGACTGACATTCGACCGTCCGGATACCTGGAGCCAGAAATATAACCTTGTATGGGATAAGTTATTCGGTCTCAATATATTCCCGGAAGAAGTAGCCCGAAAAGAAGTAGCCTTTTATCTGACAAAACAAAACAAATACGGTTTGCCATTAGACATACGGAGAGATTATACCAAAACCGACTGGATAATCTGGAGCGCCTGTCTGGCTGACGACTATGCCGATTTTCGTAAGATCATGCTCCCCGTTTATACCTATGCCAACGAAACCGTTTCACGTATTCCGCTAAGTGATTGGCACGACACCTTAGACAGCCGGTCGCAGAATTTCAGGGCGCGCTCCGTTGTCGGCGGATATTTTATGAAGGTGTTGAAAGGGATGCAGGAAAAGAAGTAATGATCGACAAATATACCATAGATAAGATTCACGATGCGGCGCAGATTACGGATGTCGTATCCGATTTTGTTACACTTAAAAAGAGAGGTGTGAATTTTGTGGGATTGTGTCCATTCCATGACGATTCAACGCCCTCTTTTTATGTTTCTCCCTCCAAAAATATATGTAAATGTTTTTCATGCGGAGAGGGAGGAACGTCCGTGCAGTTTATTATGAAACATGAGCAAGTCTCTTATTATGAGGCGTTGCGTTATTTGGCTAAGAAGTATTACATTGAAATAAAGGAGCGCGAACTGTCCGATGAAGAGAAACAGACGCGGAGCGACCGCGAAAGTATGATGGTCGTGAATAGCTGGGCGCAGAAATTTTTTACCTCACGCCTGTACGAGAGTGAGGAGGGGAAAACGGTTGGGTTGACCTATTTCACAGAGCGTGGCTTCCGTGAAGATATTATCCGTAAGTTTCAGTTGGGATATGGCTTGAATAAACGGGACGATTTGTATCAAAGCGCATTGAAACAAGGCTTTAATGAAAATTATTTAGTAAAAACAGGACTAATATTAAAGCGCGATGACGGCGCTATCATCGACCGTTTTCATGCCCGTGTTATTTTTCCGGTGCATACGTTAAGCGGTAAGGTAGTCGCTTTCGGCGGACGTATCTTGGGCAAGAAAGAAAAAATGGCTAAATATGTCAATTCGCCTGAAAGTGAAATCTACCGCAAGAGTTACGAGTTATATGGCATCTATTTTTCCAAACAGGCTATCGTAAAGGCTGATAAGTGCTTTTTGACAGAAGGATACACAGATGTTATATCTATGCATCAGACAGGTGTGGAGAATGTAGTGGCCTCGTCGGGTACATCGCTGACAACCGGACAAATTCGGCTTATCCGCCGTTTTACCAATAATATAACCGTCATATATGATGGCGATACGGCAGGTATTAAAGCGGCTTTACGGGGTATTGACATGCTGTTAGAGGAAGGGATAAACGTGAAAATCGTTCTCCTACCCGAAGGTGAAGACCCTGATTCGTTTGCGCGAAAGCATAATTCATTTGATTTTATGCTTTATATAAAGGAGCATGAGGTTGATTTTATTCGATTTAAAGCTAATTTGTTGCAGAAAGAAGCCGGTAATGATCCCATAAAAAAAGCGAATTTGATTAAGGAAATTATGGAATCTGTCGCATTTATTCCCGATAATATCGTTCGTTCTGTTTATATAAAAGAATGCAGTCAGTTGTTGGATGAGCGGGAACAAGTGTTGTTGGATGAGGTGATCAAAATACGAAACCGGAAACGAAGCGCCGCTCAACTGCAAAAAGAACGTGAACAGCGTGATTCACAGCAGGCTCGTCTTACAAAAGGCGCATCGTCGTTTACAGAAGACACTGAAGAAGGCGATAATGCGGTCAACACAGGTATCGATGCAAAAGAAGCAGTAGACCTCAGTATCTCGACAAATGACGTTAGTACAGTGGATGCGGGAATCGGTGCAAAAAGAGCTGGCCGATGGAAAACGCAGTACCCCGTTAAAAAATTTGAATCGGCTTTGATCCGCTATGTTATCCGGTATGGCGAAAGGGTTCTCTTCGAACTGCAAGATGACAACATGCTGCAGTCGTTTATCAAGGTGGCGGAATATATACGGACAGAATTAGCGAACGATGAAATCGAAATCCAATCGCCTGTCTATAAGCAAATTTTAGAAGAAGCGGCAGCCTTGTGTAACACTGATACATTTGTCGCCTCACATTATTTCCTGACACATACCAACCTTGAAATCAGCGAAGTAGCGGCTAATATGATAAGTAACAGGTATCAAGTAAGCAAATATTTCGAAAAAAAGGAGGAAGCCTTGAAGCAGGTTAAATTAACCGATGAACAGCAAAAAGCGGAAAATGAAGCCCTGAGATTGGAAAAAGAGCGTAAACAATTGGAACAATGGGTTGTACTTGGTATTTTTGAATTAAAAAATGTCTATATCAAACACGAAATTGAAGAGATCAACAAACAGATAAAAGAGTTTCAATCGGATGAAGAAAAAGTGATGAAGTTACTGAAAAAAAGAATCGAACTCGATACGATTAAAGGTCTGTTGAATAAAGAATTGGGAGACAGGGTCGTGATTGGGTAATTAGGAGTTAGGAATTATATATCAATAATCATATTAATCATAAAAATCTTGGTAAATTTTTTAGAAACAAAAGAAGTAGTAAAGCAGTTTACAAATCATCGTGCGCTTAACAATGTAAGTATCAGCGTACCGGGGGGTAAAATTTTCGGTTTGCTGGGGCCGAATGGAGCCGGCAAGACGACATTGATACGTATTATCAACCGTATAACAGCGCCGGATAGCGGTGAGGTTTTGATTGACAATCGTCCTTCACGACCGTCTGATATGTATCGTATCGGATATTTGCCCGAAGAAAGGGGTTTGTATAAGAAAATGAAGGTGAGCGAACAAGCGATTTATCTTGCGCGGCTCAAAGGACTTTCGTCGGCAGAGGCGCAACGCCGGCTGACGTTCTGGTTTGAAAAATTCGGTATTATGACGTGGTGGAACAAAAAGTTGGAAGAGTTATCGAAAGGGATGCAACAGAAAGTTCAGTTTATTGTGACGGTGATTCACGAACCGGATTTGCTTATTTTTGATGAGCCTTTCAGCGGCTTTGACCCTATCAATACGGAGCAGTTGAAAAAAGAGATTCTTGAATTGAAAGCGCTCGGACGAACGATCATTTTTTCAACACACAACATGGCCTCCGTCGAAGAAATTTGCGACGACATCGCTTTGATAAACAAATCGGAGGTAGTACTGTCGGGCGCAGTTGACGAAGTGCGTAACCGTTTCAAATCGAATACTTTCAGTGTGAGTGTTTTGAACGACAGATTTATAGCCTGTCCCGCGATATATTCAGTACTTTCGGAATCGCCGGGCGCCAATCATCTACTGAATGTCCGAATCCGCAAAGAAAACCCTATCAGTAATTCCGAGTTACTGACCATTTTGACGCAACAACATGAAATATTTTCATTCACCGAAGAACTGCCTTCCATGAATGAAGTTTTTCTGAAAGTAGTTGAGTAGTTTTCAGTTTTCAGTTTTCAGTTTTCAGTTATCAGTTTTCAGTTATCAGTTTTCAGTTTTTAGTTATCAGTTATCAGTTATCAGTTTTCAGTTATCAGTTATCAGTTTTCAGTTTTCAGTTATTCAGTTATTCAGTTATTCAATTATTCAGTTATGAAAAAAACAGGAATTGTTATTAGAAGGGAGTATTTGCACAGGGTAAAGAAGAAATCTTTTATTATCCTGACTTTGTTTGCTCCGGTGATTTTTTCGGCATTGGTATTTGTGCCGTTATGGCTTGCATCCATAAAAAGCAGTGAAACCTATCAAGTAGCGATAGTCGATCGTACCGGTAAGTACGCGTCTTTATTTAATGATACCGATATGTTTCACTTTCAAAGCGCTAATCAATCCGAATCGTTGGAAAAACATAAAGAAAAAGGAACGGGTATTTTCGCTTTTCTTGAGATAACAGACGATTTGCTGAATAATCCGGAGGCTGCGACGCTTTATTCGGAAAAACAAATCCCGGCGGATTTGACTAAGGAGGTTAATCAAACGTTGAGCCGTCATTTGGAAAATGAAAAACGGGCGTCGTTTAATATCCCGAACTTGGACGAAATAATCAAAAACAGTCGCGTTCAGATCAATGTGCAGACTATCAAATGGGGGAAAGACGGAACGGCAACGGAATCGTCGGCAGGTATTGCGACGGCTATCGGCATGATATTTACGCTTATCATCTATATGTTTATCCTGATGTATGGCGCGATGGTGATGCAGGGTGTTATGGAAGAAAAGATAAACCGGATCGTCGAGGTGATGGTGTCTTCTGTGCGACCCTTCGACCTGATGATGGGAAAAATTATCGGCATCGGATTGGTCGGTTTGACGCAGTTATTTATCTGGTGTATATTGACGATGGTTTTGGTAAGTGTTGGCGGAATATTTTTCGGAGCGGACGCTACGCAACAGGCGGCTACGATGCAAACCGGAATGCAGGCCGGAATGTCTGAAATGCCCGCACTGACAAGTCTGCTGTCTAAACTAAGCTCGTTTAATTTTGTAGAGATAATAGTCTGTTTTGTACTGTTTTTTATTGGAGGATACGTCACGTATGCTTCCATTTTTGCTGCGGTAGGGTCGGCTATCGACAATCATGAAGATTCGCAGCAATTTGTAACACCCATCATGATATTTATGGTATTTGCTTTCTATGCCGGCTTTTACAGCGGACAGAATCCTGATGGCCCGTTGGCCTTCTGGTGTTCGTTCATACCGATTACTTCGCCGATAGTGATGATGGTGCGTCTGCCGTATGATATCCCTTTCTGGCAAATACTTGTCTCGTTGGTTTTACTGTATGCCTCGGCGCTGTGTTTTGTCTGGGTATCGGCTAAGATTTATCGGGTAGGCATTTTGATATATGGCAAGAAACCAAGCCTTAAAGAGATCGCACGATGGGTAAGATATTGAAAAAAGCCTTCCATACGGAAGGCTTTTTTCAATATCTTACCCTAAATAGGCTTTCAGGAGTTTGCTCCGTTGTCCTTGTCGCAGACGGCGAATGGCTTTTTCTTTGATCTGACGCACCCGTTCACGGGTAAGTCCGAATTTGTCGCCTATCTCTTCTAATGTCACTTCCTGACAACCCAAGCCGAAAAACAACTTAATGATTTCGCTTTCCCTTTCGGTCAATGTCGACAGGGCGCGATTGATTTCTTTCGATAAGGATTCGTTCATCAATTCGCCGTCGGCTATCGGCGCATCATCGTTTATCAACACATCCAACAGGCTGTTGTCTTCGCCTTCGACAAAAGGCGCGTCGACCGAGATATGCCGACCGGAGACTTTCAGCGTGTCCGAAATCTTTTCGACAGGGATGTCCAACTCCTCTGCCAATTCTTCAGGCGAAGGTTTTCGTTCATTTTCCTGTTCGAAACGCGAGAAAGCCTTGCTGATTTTGTTCAATGAGCCAACCTGATTGAGTGGCAGTCGTACGATACGGGATTGCTCGGCTAACGCCTGCAGGATGGATTGGCGAATCCACCATACGGCATACGAAATGAACTTGAATCCTCTCGTCTCGTCGAATTTTTCAGCAGCTTTTATCAAACCAAGATTCCCTTCGTTGATCAGGTCAGGCAAACTAAGACCTTGATTTTGATATTGTTTAGCTACGGATACAACAAATCGCAGGTTAGCACGTGTGAGTTTTTCTAATGCCCTGCGGTCTCCTTTTTTAATGGCCTGTGCCAATTCAACTTCTTCCTCAACTGTGATCAGGTCTTCACGCCCGATTTCCTGAAGATATTTGTCGAGTGAAGCGCTTTCGCGATTGGTAATTGACTTTGTTATTTTTAACTGTCTCATGAAAATACGCCCCTTCTATTAAAATTTGGGGTGCAAAGGTAGTAATTATTTTTGATAATTCCAAATTTGCACCCCATTTTTATATAATTTTAAGTTTTTGCTTAATCGACCAAGTCGATGGCATAATGTCTCGTATTGCCTGTGCTTGGATAAAATCCTCTGATTAACAGGCCTTTCTCTTCTGTATTTCCTTTTAATATTTTATCTACGATGTTATAAAATTCTTCAGGCGTTTTTATCTTCTGGTCATTTACAATCATAATGACAAAACCATTTCGTATGCCTTGGTCTCTGAATTTACCTCTTGTTATGTTAGTGACCTCGATGCCATAGTCTACCCGGTACTGTTTCTTTTCATTATCACTTAGCGCTTTGAATGCCGCTCCCAGAATCTCGGCGCTGTTAGGTCCTCCTTTCACTATCTCCGTATTGCCTTGCGCATTTCGTAACTCTACGGTAAATTCTTTTTCCGTGCCATACCGGTCTACTTTCACCTTTACTTTTTCGCCTACCTGGTATTTCATGATTTGCTCCTGCAGGCTGCTACCGGATGTGATTTTTATATTATTTACCGCTATGATGACATCTCCTTTTTCTATTCCTGCTTCTTTTGCGGCGCTATTATCTGAAAAACTGTCAACATAAGCGCCCTCCAATACTTTAATCTTTGAATCTAATTGTTTTGCTTTGTCCGCATCACCCATTGTAATCCCTAATACAGCGCGCTGAAGGACGCCGTATTTTTTCAGGTCGTCAACCACCCGGCCCGCAATGCTGATAGGTACGGCAAATGAGTAACCTGCAAAATTACCTGTTTGGGAATAGATCATCGTATTGATCCCGACGAGTTCGCCGCGTGTATTCACAAGTGCACCTCCGCTGTTACCCGGGTTTACAGCAGCATCGGTTTGAATAAACGATGAAATCCTGCTCCTTTCTGAATCTTCTCTTTCGTTCATGCCAAAGTTATAGTTAGGGCGTCCTTTAGCGCTGACAATTCCGGCGGTGACGGTCGACGTCAATTCAAAAGGATTGCCAACGGCTAACACCCATTCGCCGACTTTCAGGTTATCCGAATCGCCATAAGGTATCGGTTGTAAATCGTCGACTTCGATCTTTATCAAAGCAATGTCGGTATCGGCGTTGCCTCCGACAAGTTTTGCGGTGAAGGTACGCTTGTCGTTCAGCATGACACTGATGCTGTCTGCCCCTTCAATCACATGATTGGCCGTCATAATATATCCGTCGGTAGAGATGATGACGCCTGAGCCTGAGCCTTGGCGCTGTCTGGGACGCTGTTGCCGGTCGCCGTATCCGAAAAACTCTTCCCAAGGGGTAAGATTTCGTCTTCCGCCGGTAACTGTCGCCGTTACCCGGATATGTACCACCGCGTTTACCGTTTTCTCGGCGGCATACGTAAAATCTATATTTTCGGCTGCGACGCTATTTAGCGAAGCCAAGTGAACCGGTTGTTTAAAGGTGGATTCATACTTCTCCGAAAAATCATCGCTACTCCTGTTGTTATTCATTACATAAGCCGTAACTCCGGCTGCCACACCTCCGCTGATTAATACGATAATCACAGCGTTTACTACATTTTTCCAAAACTTGTTCATAATTCTATATTTTTAATCAATTCTTAAATTTAACACTTCTCATCTTCCTATTTAACATTTATCGGCTGCAAAGATAACACAAATAAAATGCAATTATTACATGTTTCCTCAATATTTTTGACACTTTTAACGTAGAACGAAGCGAATTAAAGCGACTTAACGTTTTGACGCTGTCACTAAAGCGATTTTAACATTTCAAACGGACAAAATGGCAGGAGATCAATGAACAATGAATAATGAACAATGAACAATGAACAATGAACAATGAACAATGAACGCATGCGTCTCATCGTCTGTCATTGTGAGCTTGCGAAGCAATCACGGTGCCCTGATTTGATATAGTTAAAAGGCAGATTTACAGTGTTTTACAAAATAATGTCTTTGTAGGGTGCGAAGCAATTTATTATTGGTAATTTATTTCG
>Ga0099364_10001621_pt1 | contig 36737 bp, 27 predicted proteins | sample TergutTh196P3_FD_73070 | JGI IMG/M metagenome (GOLD analysis project Ga0099364, IMG submission 73070) | Microcerotermes parvus P3 segment gut microbial communities from Pointe-Noire, Republic of the Congo - Th196 P3 | ecosystem: Host-associated > Arthropoda: Insects > Digestive system > Gut ... | reverse complement strand
TCCCATATGGAGTCGTTGGAACTCTGTAAGATGAACCTTGAATCCAAAATACTTACGCTTGCCGAAGAATTCTGGCCGCAAGTTAATCTCGTTGCTTCTGTGCCGGATATCCGCGACTTTTCTGCAATCTCTGTTATTCGTATTATTAGTATCAGCCTTTATTTTTACAACCTGCGATTTTAACAATTCATTAATTGATTACATAGCAGATGCTACAAATAGTGCCAGAGTTGCAGGGGATCCTGTGATTTTGCCTAATTCCAACTTGATGTCCAATGGCATTACGGCAATACCTGTAGGCGAAAAAATCACAATAACCATGCCGCTTCGAAACCCCAGGAATTACGAACCTCTTGAACCTGTCTTGGAAGGCGAAAATTCAAGCAGAGCTACCGTAGTAATAGACACAAACAGCATTATTGTAACAATTGATAGTCCTGCTTATGAGGAGATATTTGACCTGAACTTGAGTATAAGTTATGACGAAAGACCCATGTCCGAATACAAACTGCCCAAAATGCAGGCTAGGTATTTTAATGCAGATTTAAAAGATCTTAAGGTTAACGCCGTTACGCTTGTGTTTGACCCCGATATTATAAACTATTATATAAACACTAAAAACAAAGACAACATCACCGTATCATTTGCTCTTCCCGATGGCGTGGGAGATAATAGTTGCACAATAAACGGCAATGGCAAAATAGAAAATCCCGATGGCAGCTTCACATTTACATACAATGCAACCCCAATAACTATAACAGTTACCGCCGACAGCGGTATAAGAAAGACCTATACTTTAAACTGGTCTAATGAAAATACAGGGATAACTGAAATATCATCAGCCGCTATTACCGTAACCGCTCCGGCAAACGGTGCCACCCCGGCTACATCTGCTACTATAACGGACGGGGAAAATTTTGAAGTTACCAATGTAACATGGATAAGTGGTGGATCCGAATTCTCAAGATCAGCATTCCTTCCCAACGCGATATATACTGTCAAGGTTACATTAACAGCTGACGACGGTTATGTTTTTTCAGAAAGCTTAGATGCGGAAATTAATACTAATACATTAACAGATTTTGTATTTGGTGCCGATGGAACAACTGTTACACTGACATATACCTTTCCGGCCACAGCCAAGTCAGTCGGTGCTAATGTTAACAAACCTACCGTTGTTGCCGGTTCTGCAGGCGCAAGCGGTTTCAGCATTTCTTTATCGCTGGTAGCTGGCAGCACCACCGGACAAAATATACAGTATGCTGTTACTACGCTTCCATCAACTATTCCTACTTCGGGATGGACTACAGTTACCCCAGGTACAATATCCATTACCGGCTTAACTCACGGAACACAGTACTATATCTATGCCCGTTCTGCTGAAAGTGAGACACATAGTCGAGGTACGGTGGTAAGCGTAAGTGACGCGATAACTCTATTAGAGTTAAAATTTAACAGTAATGGCGGTGCCGCTGTCGCAGATATGTACATATTCGCAGGTAGTACAATAACTCCGCCTAGTGCATCTAGGACCAGCACTAATCCTTTCTTGCCGGGATTATATAGCGGTCTTTTAGATACGATGCCTACCCCTTCGCTTGCCGCATGGCAGCGAGGCAGCCCACTCGCAGATTTTAACTTTTCTACCACCCCTATTACAACAGCCCATGCTGCTTCCGGTGGAGTAGTCAACTTTACTGCCCGGTGGACAGCCACTGGTCTGATTGCGACGGTTGCCGCCAACGATATGGCTGGAGCACGAGACTATGTAAATGCTAATAATGGTTCATTTACAATGGCAGTTAAATCAGAATACCCCACATACCCAGTCGGTAATAATATATTTACTAACAGCGGAAGCACGCTGAAAATTATCGGGCTTGATGAGGAACAGCTATTTCAATTAAGTGGCACAGTGTTCACTATTAATGGTGCAAACCTTCTTATTGGTAATAATGTCAGAATTTATACATCTAATAACACAAGTGTTCCAATGATAATTGTAAATTCAGGAAATTTAACTATGCTAGAAGGTTCTAGAATCACTAGCTCATTCACTGTGACTAATGCAAATGGTGGTTGTATAGTTATAAATTCAGGTGGAACCTTCACTATGGATGGAGGAATAATTGATGGTCTTACTTCAAGTGGAATAAATAGTGCTCCAGTTTTGGTAGCAGGTACTTTTATAATGAATAAAGGCACAATAACCGGATGCTACGGACCTAATGCTCGAGCCGTAAGAGTTAATTCTGGGGGTTGGTTTACCATGTCAGGTGGTTCTATCTCAGATAACAGATCTGTTTTTGTTGTAGTTCCAGATAATATCTTTCCAGATGTCCTTATTGTGGTTCCAGCGCAAGAACGACATATGAAATCAGGCGGTAATATAGATCTTGCATATCCTCCGGAAGCAGAATGGTAATGGGATTGGGATGTCTTGCGCCCCCGTCTGTGGTTTGAGTAGTATTGGCAGCTAATGTTATCTTGACAATCTAATATCTCCGCGCTCAATCCGTGAAAATCCGCGTTTAGTTGTGACCACGTTCCTAACCCCGTCTTTGGTTTGAAATGAACGCAATAAAATATGTTGCAAAATGTTGTAAAATGCAGTAAAATGCAATATATGGAGAAATAAATGACAGCAAATGCTATTAGACTTTCTGATGAAATAATGAAAGTCGCTATTACTTATGCCACAATTAATTCACGGTCGGTTCCAAAACAAATAGAGCATTGGGCAAAGATAGGCAAAACTGCCGAGGAAAACCCCGATCTTCCGTACGAATTTATTAAAGGTGTTTTTTTAGCAAAAAGCGAAATGGATAATGGCGAGGTTTCGGAGTTTGAATTTAGGAAGGAATAGTGCAGAAAAAGCAGACAAACCGTTTCAAAAAAGCATACAAGAAACTCCATTCAAACCAGCTTATTGAAGTTAATAAAGCCATTGACGAAGTAATCAAAAACCCTGAAATCGGAGAACAAAAAAAAGGGAATTTATCATGGCTGCGGGTTTATAAGTTTTATGTTCTGAGACAACTTACCTTACTCGGCTATTCCATAGAAAAAAACGGCGAGGATATTTTAACTTTTGTAGATATTGGTTCACATGAGAATTTCTACAGAGATTTAAGTTAATACCACTCATAGTATTATTGGCAGCTATATAACCTATACCGATAATTATCTATCAAATAATATAATACCAATATGAGTTGACTATAAGATCGACACATTGTTCAAAAAGAGATATAATAAAATATGAACGAAAATCAACAAGCCGAAAAAATAAAATACCCTATAGGTGCCAAGCTTATTATCATAATTACCATATTACTTTTGCTTTCACTTGGGGCAATTACCGTTTTGGTTTCCGTTATGGTTTCAGGTGATGTGCGTATAACAGCCGAGTCTAATAATTTATCGGCTAACAGAAGATCTGCCCAGGAAGCTGAAAATTTCTTTGGAACAATCAGGGGAAATACCCTTGTTCTTTTAGATACCATAAACGCTGTGGGAAGTGTTTCAGGGGCGGCAGGGCTGGCACAAGACTCCTTCTTTGAACGCAATCAGGATATTGCTTTTATTGGCATTGTACGGAATAACTCAGGCAGATTAAGTTTAATTCGCAGTCTTGTAAACGAAAAGTTTTTCTTTTCCAACGAAATTGATTTTGAAATAATCTCGGAACTTTTGGATATTTACCGCAATGAATTTATAAGATCCGGTTTGGGGCAGACTCTTTTTATAAATGCGGCTCCGGTATTTGGTATTTCGGCTATTGCAATGTTTTCCCCCTGGGTAGAAGCCGGTGAACTGGATACGGCAATTGTGTTTTTTTCTTCCAACTCATTAACAGAAAATTTTGTAGAAGGGGTAAACCTGTCTTATATGATAAATGACACAGGGGATTACATTGTTTATCCCGATTACGATCTTATTCTTACAGGTGCTGCGGCGGAATCGGTATTTGTGGAAACTGTAATGGCCAGTACGGATCAAATGCGGCAGACATTGTTTAGGGAAACTGACGGAAAAAGATACTTTGGCGCTTACTGGAAAATTTCCATGGGAAATGCGGCAGTTATTACTACCATTCCCTACGATGTTGTAATGGAAGGAACCCGCGCTACAACACGGCGCAATATTTTACTTACAGGGGCTGTATTGTTTGCCGCCATTTTATTTGTTTGGTTTTTTAGTAAAACTGTAAGTGTGCCGTTAAAAATTCTTGCAACGGCTGCAAATCAAATAGAAAACGGCAATTTTGATCTGAACCTTACTCCAAAAACAAAAGACGAAGTAGGTTATCTTACAAAGAGTTTCCAAAGGATGAGCGGCGCATTAAATATTTTTGGCCGTTTTACAAATAAAGATATAGCAGTAAGAGCTATGCATGGCGAGATTAAACCGGGCGGACTTTCTAAACATGCCACTGTTTTCTTTTCAGATATCAGAGCATTTACGGCAAAATCTGAAAATTTTACAAAAATATTCGGCGAAGAAGCTTCTAACCGTATTGTTTTTTGGCTAAACGAATATTTTGAACAAATGGTTGACTGCGTGGAAAAAACAAACGGGGTTGTGGATAAATTTATAGGAGACGCGGTAATGGCGCATTGGGGAACCGCTTTTTCTGCAGGAAGCCCGGAAGAAGATGCGTTTAACGCCGTTAAAGCTTCCCTTATGATGCGCAACGCTCTGCATGAATTAAATACAAAACGCACAAAGGATGATCCGGGAAACCCGGAAATTAATATAGGCTGCGGTCTTAATTCCGGTATTGTAACGGCAGGGCAGATTGGATCTCATGTACGAATGGAATATACGGTAATAGGCGATCCTGTAAACCTTGCAAGCCGTGTAGAATCCCTTAACAAACCTATGGGAACGGATATTTTAATTTCAGAAGATACTTGGCTTTTAACAGGCGATAAATTTATAACAGAAGAAATGCCGTCTGTTACCGTAAAAGGAAAGGAAAAGCCTGTGCGTCTGTTTGCGGTTGTCAATTTAAAAGATGCTCCCGGACCAAAAACCCTTGCGGAAGTCCGCGAACTTTTAGGCATTATACCGCCGGATATTTCCAATGTTGACACAAGTAAAGAAGAAAAAAAATACAAGATAGGGGAAAACGGTTGAACCAAAAGAAGAATTTTTTCATAAAACAATATTATGTTGATATTCTTATAATATTTCTCTGCGCTTTTGGTTTGTTTTTATGCCTTTTCTTTTTTTATCGCGATCTCAATGCCGCCCTTACCCGGCGCGGAGAAGAACCCATTGGAACCATAACATTTCGGTATAATGTAGTGCAGCGGCGGTTTATAGACCGATTGGTATGGGATAGGCTGCAAAATACTGCCCCCATTTACAATGGTGATATTATTCGTACTGCAGATATGTCGGAGGCAACCGTTACTTTTGCTCACAACGATGATATATTGGAATTGCTTTCCAATACTTTGGTTCAAATTTTTGTTGATAGTTCGGGAAGCAAAATTAATTTATCCGGAGGGGGAATCAGCGTTAATGCGGTATCCGGCGGAATGATTATTTCTTCCGGCGGAAATCAGCTTAGAGTTGAATCGGACTCTGTTTTACGGGCTTCGCTTTTAGACGGCGAAATAGACATAGCGGTAAGCGAGGGTTCTGCTTTTGTTAACGGAAATATGGTTTCGTCAGGTTCGGGAGTGTTTTTAAACGAAGCGGGAGCAGCGCAATCTGTACCACAGGCGGCAGTTGTTTCTCCTTTGCCCGGTGCGCGTGTATTAACCGACAATGCGGAAGGTATCAATATAGAATTTGGCTGGAATAAAATAAATTATTCTCCTTCCGAACTTACACGAATAGAGATAGCAAGTGACAGAAATTTTAGAAGAATCCACTTTGCGCAGAATGTGCAATCGTTAGACTCTTTATATGATAGTCTTGGCGTTCTTCTGCCTGAAGGAACATGGTTTTGGCGGATTTATCCGTTAAATTCTTATTCAAGGGAAAGGGATATTCCGTATTCAAGAATTATTATTTCGTACAGCCCCGCTCCTGTATTAATAACTCCGCAGGAAAATCAGGAATTTGCATTTTCAGGCAGTCTTCCGTCTGTGCGCTATCAGTGGACGGCATCTCCTTATGCTGAATCATATAATTTTGAAGCGGCGAACAATCCTTTAATGCAAAATCCTGCTTTAACCCTTAATGTAAGAGCAGGAAGCGGAAATCAGGCGTCTGTTGCGTCTTCCGGGCTTGGTCCCGGTACATGGTATTGGCGCGTAACGCCTGTCTATAGCCGTGAATTCGAGGGAACTGCTCCGTCTTCGCAGGTTGGTACTGTTATTGTAAGACACGACCCTGATTTTACAGCCCAAAATCGCATTCCCTCTCTTGAACAAAGACAGGGGCAGGTTGATCATTATCAGATTTTTCCGCCGGACAATTATGTAATTGCGGACAACCTTCTTTATGATACGCGCTTTACATGGAAAACAAATTTGGAAAATGTTCTTTTTCAATTTTCGCCAGATGAGAATTTTTCAAACCTTGTAATAAATGACAGGGCTTCTTTGGAATCTTACACTATCCGTTCAATACCTGCAGGTGTTTATTACTGGCGTGTAGTCGGCAATGAAGGCAGACAGCGCCGTGAAAGTCAAGTCCGCCGTGTTACTATAGCCGAATCTTTAAAAGCGCCTGATTTAAACAGGGTTGATAATGTTATAACAAGGGAAAATGATGTTATTATTGTAAGTCAGGAACATCAATCTATTACTTTCAGCTGGCTGCCGGAACAGGAAGCGGATCATTATGCTTTTAGATTATACAGAGGAGATAGTTCTTCTCCTCCTCTTTTGGAAAGAATTGTTTATAATACAAGCACTCCTATTAACATGGGCGTTTATAATGACGGCGTTTATACATGGACTGTACAGGCGCTTTCTCGTGAAAATATGACAAGTTCCCGCAGAACGGGTGTTTCCGCTTCTCAAACGGTGCTTATAAGACATCTTAAACAGGCAGTTCTTGTTCATCCGCCCTCAGGACATGAATATACGGGTGTAAACGCTTCGCGTAATCCCGATACTGCGGAATGGACATCGGAAGAACAGGCTGTTAATGTTGCCTTTGTAATTGCCAGAGACGCGCGTATGACAGATATTGTTCACAGTATTCCCAATGTTCCATCATCTTTTCAGCTGCCAAGGTTAGCCGGAGGAGATTACTATATGTCTGTCAGAGCTATGACTACCGATGGCTTTGATATATCTTCCGAGCCTTCGTATATTCGAGTAACGCCAATTCCTCTTTTGCCCGTTCCTCAAAACCGTACTCCCGCAAACGGATACACAGTCCGTCCTGAAAATCTTAGAGGTTCAAGAAGCATTAATTTTTCATGGAACAGAGTACAGGGAGCAAACGGCTATATATTAACAATTTTTTCCGACACCGGCAGAAGCCGTACTACTGTAATACAAACTCCGGTACTAACGGCAACAAACTATACGGTAGAAGATATAAGGCTTCTTGGCAGGGGAAGTTTTTACTGGCAGGTAGAAGCAGTGTATGTAATGGAAGACGGTTTTATAGAACAACGCGGACAACTTACGGAAAACAGGCTGAATATAGATATTCCTCCTCCTACACAAATAAGAATAAGAGATTCGGGAGAACTATATGGCAGATAAAGGCTTTTTGCTTTTTCTTGTTATACTCTTATTATGCCTGCCTTTACTGTTCGCGCAGGAAGAAAATACTGATTTAGAGCCGCCGCAGATAAATTATTTTATTGACCGTTCAGAGGGGGAACCTCGCTTTATTCAGCGGCTTATTTGGGAAGCAGGCAGAAATGTTATTCGTTATGAAGTTGTCGTAGAACGGCTGGAGCGTAGAGGATATGTAGAAGTTGAAAGAGTAAGTGTTGAAACAAATCAATGCGAGCTTTCACTTACTGCCGGGCATTATCGGTACAGGGTTGAAGTTTACGATTTTTTTGATGATTTAGCTTATATAACGCCTTATTGGGAGTTTGAAGTTATGCGTGCTACTCAGCCTGCTATAAGCAGTTTTAATCCTAGAATTTTTTATCTTGATGAGGATGAAGTTTGGGAAATAAATGTACGCGGACAAAACCTTACTTCCCGATCTGTAATTTATCTTATACAGGATAACAGAAGAATAAATCCTTTATCCGTTAACATTGATGGAAATTCCGCTCATCTTGTTTTTTCGCCCAATGCTCTTATTCCGGGAGAATACGATATATATGTAATTAATCCCGGAGGTCTTGATGCTCAGTTGGGAACTTTTACAATAACCTACAGAAAACTTAGAGATTTTAATTTTTCAATTGGTTCCGCTCCCATTTTTCCTTTGTATGGATATTTGTTTAATGATACACTAATGGACGGCGGTGAAATTTTGGAAGCTCCGTTTTCAGGTGATTTTTATCCGTTAAGCATTGCTGCCAAAGCCAGTTTTATTCCCCTAAAGCGTGCATGGGGCAGTTTGGGAATTGAAGCTTCCGGCTCTTTTTCCCTTCTGCAGCAGGAAAGAGATTCGTTTTACACTACAAATACTTTTTTTATTAACGCGCATATTAGTCTCTTGTATCAAAAATATTTTAAAAAAAGAAAATACTCTTTTAATGCCAATGTTGGAGCCGGTATAACTACTCTTATGAATTTTTATTATGAATATAATGTTGGAATTCCTACAGAAATGGCAAATGCTTCCTTTTTTTCAGTTACCGGGGGGCTTTCATTTTCTGTATTTGTAACCAGGCGGATTTTTATTAATGCCGGAATGGATTTTTTTCATATTATAACACCGGCTAACCCCATGCCCGGCTTTATCCGCCCGTTTGTTGGGGCGGGGTTTCACCTGTAAACTTTACAAAAATTCGGAGCAGGGTACTTGTATAATCTTTGTAAAATTGCTATTATTTTTATAAATGAGTGTTATAGGTATAGTCAATTCAGACCCAGAAATAAAAAGCCTTATTGAGTCTATTTTTAGAAAGACAAACGACGGTCATAATTTGATTTTTCTTGACAAAGAAGAAGAAATTATCGAATTCCTGAATTATACCATGCCGGAATTAATGATTTTTAATTTATCGGATCCAAAAATCAATATTGCCGGAATTGTGGATTATATAAAAAACGATAAATGGGTTCTTAATTTTGGAATTATTGGTATTTTTTCCCATGAGAAAGATAATGAAGAAGATCTGCTTAAAAAATATAAAACTGTAAATATTCTTAACTTGCTTGAAAATTACAGGCTGGAAACACATCTTGTAAAGAGTATTCAAATAATAGAACAAAATTACCAAATTATTTTTCAGCATGAATTTTCAAAAAATCTTTTAGAAGGAGCGGCAGGAAGTTTTATTATAGAAAACGATCTTCTTGCTGTGCCTTTATATTCGGGTATCAGCGTTACAATTTTATCTCAGAGGGGGCTTATAAGTCCTGATAAAAAAATGCGGCTGCAGCTTTCTTTGGCGGAATTAATTGTTAATGCTATTGAGCATGGCAACTGCGGCATAACCTACGAAGAAAAAAACAAGGCGTTAAAAGCGGGTATTTCCCATGTGGATCTAATCGCAGAAAAATACAAAGATCCTGCCGTTCGCAGCAAGAAAGTTACTTTTAGCTGGGAAATAAAAACAGATAAAACCATATTTATTATTCAAGATGAAGGCGATGGTTTTAATGTAAGGGCGTTTTTAGAAAAACTAAAAACTCAAGATAAACAAAGTCAGCATGGCCGGGGTATTTTAATGGCGGCGGGGCTTGGCAATAAATTAAAATACAATGACAAAGGAAACAAAGCGGCGCTGATTATTACCCACGATTCATCTGTAGAATATGAGGCTCCGGCAGGTTTTTCCAAAGAACAGATTATTCTTGTAAATAAGGGTGATGTAATTATTAAAGAAGGCGACCCAAGCGATAATCTTTATTATATTTCTTCGGGCACTTATGATGTTTTGCATAATAATAAACCTGTAGGCACTTTGTCGCCTCAGGATATTTTTATGGGCGAGATGTCTTTTCTTCTTAATCAACGCCGATCTGCAACTATTAAGGCAACTAGCAGTGGAAAGCTGATTCTTATAACCCAAAAGAATTTTGTTAATGTAATAAGGGAATATCCCCATTATGGCATTTTTTTGTCCAAACTTTTGGCTAAACGCATTGTCAGGAGCAATAAGCAGACTGCAGAACATTTGGCGCCTGTATTTTTTGACCTTTCAGAATCATTCGATATTCCCTAATTGTGAATAATTACACTATTTCCTCTTGACAGACCCTTGCAAAATTGCTAATCTATACCCATGATTAGGAGCTGCGGCTCCATAACCCATTTTATGGGCCGGTAGCTCAGTCGGTTAGAGCACCGCTCTGATAAGGCGGGGGTCGTAAGTTCAACTCTTACCCGGCCCAAGAATAATTATTTTTTGTGTTTAAGTCGATTTTTTTCCCCATTTCCTTGAATTCTTGCTGTATTTCTCCTAGAATTATATATAGGAGGGGTATTGTTTTACAGGAGAAATCTATGAAACGGCTTATTTTTACCCTTTTTTGTGCGATTTTAGTAATATCACCAATTATGGCCCAGGCTCGGCTTGGGGATTTTTCTATGCGCGGAGCGGCAAGTCAGGTTATTAGGGCAGAGGGGTTTGTCGGTGCTCACCCAAGCCTTCCTCTTAATTCAAAAGCAAGAATTACCAATCCCGAGAATGGCAGGGAAATTGAAGTTACCATTGTTGGCCGCATAGAGCCTTCAATGCATCGAATTATTGACCTTTCACATGCCTCTGTTCAGGCTTTGGGAATAAGATCCGGAGATACTGTTATTCTTTCGGTAAGCGCTCCCCCTCCTCCATCACAAAGAGAAGGAGCTTTTGTAGAGCTTTCTGAGCCGGCAGCAAGAATAGCCGGAGAATCCGAAGTGGTTTTTGGACAGCCAAATCCGCCGCAGGTTATACAGCCAACGCAGATTATACAGCCAAACCCGCCGTCGGTAATACCAAGCGAACCCGTTACGCTCGCCGTAACGCCAAGTGTGCAGGAAATGCCAACACCTAATGTGCCTGCAGCAATGCCTGTATCTGAATTGGTTTCCCCTGCAGTTGAAATGTCTCCTGCTTTATCGGCAGAAATAGCGGAGTATTTTCCCGTTGAAAATATTGATTCCATAACAGAACAACAATTACTTGAGATTGCATCAAGTGCGGCGGGAAACGATACATCGGTTGAATTTTTGGCATGGCTTATGACTATGTCTATCGAAGCCCGTGAAGCCCGCGAAGCAAGAGAATCAAGGGAAATTAGAGAGGCCCGCGAGGTAAGAGAAGCGCGGGAAGCCAGGGAAGTTCGCGAAGTTCGCGAAGCAAGGGAATCCCGAGAAGCGCGCGAGTCTCGCGAAGCACGGGAAATGGCAAGACCGATAACAAGTCAGTCAGTTCCTGTCCAGCCGTCACCGTCGGTATCGCCGCCTTCTGCCCCTGTCCAGCCGACGCCGGCAACGCCGACTTTGCCGACGACGCCGACTCCTGTTCAGCCTTCCGAAGATGTACAGCCTGTATTAAATCGATTATCCAATGTTCCTGCCGATGCGCGGGATTTAAGGATTTCGGCAAATCAGGCACAAATAAATCCGCCTGTTGTATCAGGACCTGCCTCTGTCAGACCGGAAGATATGGAAATTATTCCGGGTTTGCCGGATCGTAATTCGGGTAAGGTTTACAGGCTGCAAGTAGGCGCTTTTTCCGCAGTTGAATCAGCGTCCAGGGCGGCAGCCCTTGTAAGAGCAGCCGGTTTTGATGTTCATCAGGAGTATTCGGGCTCGGTTTACCGGGTTATGGCAGCAGGGATTGCCGCTCAAGATGTATATCCGGCATCTGTCAGGCTTGGAGCTATGGGTTTTAGGCAAATTTGGGTAAGAGAGTGATTTACAATTTGCAATTTACAATGTACAATATATGATGTAAAGGGAGGATATTCCAATGGCAATACGCACTGAAGCTAAAGCGACAGAATCAAAACAATTAGTCACTTTCCAACTGGGGGAAGAATTATATGGCGTTAATATTATGGATGTTAAGGAAATTGTCCGCGCTCAGGCAGTACGGGCTATTCCCAACGCACCAGTATATGTAGAAGGTATTTTTAATCTTAGAAGTGAAATTATTCCCATTATTAGTCTGCACAAGCGGTTTCATTTAAAAAAATTGGCAACCACCGATGAAGAAGAGCTGTTATCAGGTTTTATTATTCTTGATGTTGACGGCATGAAACTTGGAATTATTATTGACAGGGTATCGCGTGTTGTAACGGTTGAAAAAGATGAAGTTCAGCCGCCGCCGCAGATGGTTTCAGGCATTGGAGCTGAGTATATTCAGGGGGTTGTTAACCAAAAAGAAGGCTATCTTATCATTCTAGCGATTAGAGACCTTTTTAATCCAAAAGAGCTTCAAAAAATTGCTGAATTACGAAAATAATTATTTGGATAATACTACGGAGTTTCCAGCATGAGGATTGAAGCGGCTTCTCCCACAATTAGACGCAAAGAAATGGACGCAGTTTTAACCGCTATGGTAGAAGAAAAGATCGGTCCGGGGGAAAGAAACAGGCTTCTAATTCAAACAGCAAAAGAGCATATTAAATTTGATTATGCTCTTGCTTTACGCAGTCCGGCTGTTGCTTTGTATCTTGCGCTTAAAGCTCTTAATATACAAAATGGACAAGGTTCCAAAAGTGCAGTTGTTATTTCCGCGCTTTCTCCGCGTTATTATTTACAAGTGCTGGAAGATTTGCAGTTAACGCCGCTTTTTTGCGATGTTACTTATGATTATCCATGTATAAGCCGCGAAGGAATTGATATCGTTCTTGCAAAAAAACCGCCCGAGCTTGAAATAATTGCTATTGTACTGCACCATACGCTTGGTTTTGTACCGGATGTCCTGCCTATTACGGAACTTGGCATTCCTGTTATTGAAGATGTTTCCCTAAGTTACAAAAGCCCGTTTGTCTGCCACGGAATGTTTTGTATTCTTGGTATGGAAGAAAGAGATATGCTTACTTCCGGAGGCGGCGCTCTGCTCTTTGCCATGAACAGAAAAGATGGTATGCTGCTAAGAAATTATAACAGTATTGCGGATGAATACTGTATGCCCGATATAAACGCGGCACTTGCCGTTATTCAATTTAAAGAAATACAAAAAAACCTTGAAAGAAGAAAAGATATAGCGAATGTTTACCATCAATCTAGTTTAAGAACAAGGCATAAAAGATTTATATTGCGTTCGGAAGAAGATGTTAATTATTATTCGTTTTCGCTTGTTTTAGAAGCAGGTTTAAAAGATGTAATTGCTTATGCCAAAAAGAAAGATATAATTTTAGAAAATGCGTTTGAAAGAACTATTGCGGGCATGGGTCCTTGCGAAAACTGTCCTGTAAGCAATTCTTTGGCGCTGCGGACGGTTTTGTTTCCAATGTATCCGCGATTAAGCTCTAAGGATGTGGATAGTGTATCCCGCCTTATTATGACTCTTCCATAGGAGCAAAAGTATGGAAAAAAACGCAGTCCTTTTTGTTAATATTCAAAAAGAAAACGCAGTAAATAAAGCTGAACAAATTAAAAAAGAACTTGAAAAACGGGGAATTAAAATCACCGTGTTTTCTTTTGAAGGAAAACCGCAGATACCGCCTAAAGGCAAGTGGGATATTGCTTTTTCACTTGGGGGGGATGGAACTGTGTTGTTTACTGCCCGCTGTCTTGCGCCTTTGAGTGTGCCTATCCTGCCAATTCATTTGGGATCATTGGGTTTTTTGGCCGAAGTAGCAGGGGATGATTGGCTTGATGTTTTTGAAAAGTGGGAAAGAGGCGAAATTTTTGCATCGCACCGCTGTATGTTGGAAATATCTGTTCAAAGGGAATCAAAAATTGTAACAAAAAATATTTGTCTTAATGATGCTGTAATTTCTGCCAGTGGTATTGCCAAACTTATTAATCTTGATGTAAATATGAATTCTAAAACGGGTGCAGACTCAGAAAATATAGTATTAGGTTCTTACCGCTGCGACGGGCTTATTGTCTCAACCCCTACAGGTTCAACTGCGTATTCAATGGCGGCAGGAGGACCCATTTTGGATCCTGAGATGGAAGCAATGCTGCTTACTCCTATTTGTCCGTTTAGTTTGTCAAACAGGCCGCTTGTGCTGCCGTCAAAGCAGACGCTTGTTATTACTGTTGCCGAAGTTCAAAGATCAGGAGTACTCTTAACTGTTGACGGTCAGGATATTTATGATTTAAAAGGCAAAGATAAAGTATTTGTAAAACAAGCAGATACATTCGCACAGTTAATTTATACAGACAGGCATAATTATTATTCTGCGCTGCGGACAAAACTTGGAGGTTAGTGTGCTTGAAGAATTGTCAATTAGAAATTATGCATTGATTGATTCCGTTACCCTTTCTTTCCGCCCCGGTTTTAATGTTTTGTCGGGAGAAACAGGCGCAGGGAAATCAATTATTGTGGGATCTTTAAGTTTTTTAATGGGCGGAAAAGCGGAAACAGATGTTATTCGTACAGGCTGTGATGAAGCAAGCGTATCGGCAGTTGTGTTGGTTAAAAAAAATAATGCCGATGTTACAGACTGGCTAAAAAGCCGTGACATTGAAAGCGAAGAAGATACTGTTATTGTCCGCAGAAATTTAAAAACAACGGGAAGGGGTTCAATTTATATACAAAATGCCGCCGTAACCAGGCAGGATTTAACAGAGTTTATGGCTCTTTTATTTGATCTTCACGGCCAGCATAATCATGAATCATTGTTAAAAAAAGAAAATCATAGAAAGTATTTGGATCGTTTTGCCGTTTTGGATGAAGAAGTAAAAGCATTTTCAAAAGTTTTTTTAGAACTTATGGAAAAACGAAAAAATTTGGAAGCGTCATTAAAGAGCGATAAGGAAAGGGAAGAACGGCTGGAGCTTTTAAAATACGCAGTTGACGAAATTACAAAGGCCAATATTCATACAGGGGAAATCCGTGAGCTTGAAAATGAAGCACAGAAACTTTCTGATTTTGAAAAATTGGCAGGTTTTATTCAAACTGCCGCCGATTCAATTATTGACGGAGACCAATCAATTTTAAGTCTTGCAAGGCGGGCAAAAAATGCTTTAGACAGCGCGGCAGGAGTTGATTCGTCATTGGGAGAAATAAACAGAAGGTTTGAAAATTTGTACTATGAAGCAGAAGATATTGCGAATGAGTTTAGGGCATACAAAGACGGCTTGTCTTTTGATCCAAAAAGGCTGGAAGAAGTAAATGAAAGGCTGGCTTTACTGCAAAAATTAAGGAAAAAATACGCTAAGGATTTACAAGCTCAAGGCGGAAATGAAGAAGAAGCAATTCTTTTTTATAAAGTACAGGCGGAAGCGGAAATAGAGGCATTGTCGGGCGCGGAAGAAAACAGGGAAAAGTTAAAAGGGCAGATTACTTCTTTGCAAAAGGATATTACGGTAAGGGCGCAGAGTTTGCGTCAAAAAAGAACCGCTGCTGCCGCTAAGTTAAGCCAATTAATTACGGATATTTTAAAACATCTTGGTATGCCAAACGCAGGTTTTAAGGCGGGTGTTATTCCAAAAGAACAAGACGGGAAACCTTCCTTTGGGCCTTATGGCACAGAAGAAGTAGAGTTTCAAATTTCTGCCAATACCGGTGAGCCGCTTAAAGACCTTGCCAAAATTGCTTCCGGCGGGGAGCTTTCCAGGGTAATGCTCGCTATAAAAACCGCCCTTCTTTCGGAGTCCGGACAGGTTAAGGAAGCTCAAGGCGTGGAAACCCTTGTTTTTGACGAAATAGATACAGGTATTGGCGGAGAGGTTGCTCTTAAAGTAGGCGAGTATTTGGCTAAAATAGGCAAATTATTGCAAATTTTTTGTGTTACACATCTAGCGAGTATAGCAGTAAGAGCCGATAATCATTTTAAGGTGGAAAAGAAAACCGAAGGCGGCAGAACATATACCGGGATTGGACCGTTAAGTGCCGAAGGCCGCCGAAGGGAAATAGCAAGAATGTTGGCAGGTGATTCCGGCGAAGCCGCACTTGCTCATGCCGACGATCTAATGTTAAAATATGGTTAAGGTAAACGGAGCGGTTAATGGCGAAAATCTCTGAAGTTGAAAGAAGCGCGTACAATGAAAAGGTAAAATCATACGCGAGTGTTGCCAAAGCAATGCTGAAAACTGAAAAAGATCTTGTGCAGGAAACTAGAAAAAAGCCATCTGAAGCTCCCATGATAAAACTTAAGCTTACTGATGAAATGTTAAATTTAGCTTCCAACTATATGGCGATAAATGGCGTTTCTCAGGCTGTTTTAAAAGTAAAAAACGAAGAATCTTTAAACGACGCTAGAAAATCGCTTTACAAGGCTGTTATTTATCTTGAAGAAGTTGTAAGCAATCTAATTGATGCTCCTTTCTCTGATTATGAAGGAAAATTAGAGTTAATTGCGGAATTTGATCCTAACGCGCGCTATAATTTAATTCGCAAAATGGGCCTAACCATTGATTTATTGGTACAGGCATACGGCGATAATACAAAGTGGAGGTGGACATTTGTTGAGTTGGAAGGCCGTTTTTCCGCTGCTGCAAAAAATATTTTAGATTTAAAAAATGTTTATACAAACTCAGCCCCTGAATCCCCATATTATGATTCAACTGTTTACCATTTAAGATTGGTAAAAAAACTTTTAAATCAGTCTGCGGACAGGTATCGTGAAAAGTATGAACTTTCAACAGGGCAAATGTCTGATTTTAGAACAGGGATTTCTTTTTTGGCAGCTCTTAGAAGACTGCATATTATTCTTGCAGAAAACGAGGATTCGGAATCTGTAAAGAAAAAACACGCTATTTGGAAGCAAAAACTTGATACAGATATGAAAAAACAGGAAGAAATGAAAAAGAGAGTATAAAGCGTAAATTAGGCCAATAAGCCGATAATTATATATAAGTAAATATTAAGGAGATTATAATGGCTGTAAAAACAACTAAAAAACCGGAAAAATCGGTTTCAGCTCTTGAAAAAGAATTAAAAGCTACGCTGGCTAAGCTTGCAAAAGCTAAGGCTAAGGAAAAGGAAAAAGCAAAGGCAAAGGCAAAACCGGCTGCAAAGAAAACCGGTACGGCGGGCAAAAAAGTGAAAGTAAAAAAATATAATCCCAAAACCGCAAAACCCGCCAAGAAACCGACTGCCGCAAAAAAGAAGAAGACGGATCATATTTCAAAACAAGATGCGGTTAGACTGCTTTTAACACCCAAAAAAATTACAACAAGATGCGTTTATTGCGATTCAACTAAATATGGCCACGGATGCCCCAAAAGTTTAAATAAACTGCATAAGCACAATACAGACGAAAAACGCTGTATGTACTGCGGTAAAACCGAATATGGCTTTGGCTGTCTTGGTGCGCCTAACAGAAGGCATATCCACGGTACTGGCGGCGGAAAATGTAAATACTGCGGCAAAACCGTAATGTCCAACTCAATGGGCTGTGTTCATAGTCCTAACAGAAAGCACGAAACCTGATATTACCTTCTTGAAAAATATTTAATTCTCCTTTATTATATTAATTATAGAGGAGAATTAAAATGTTACTTACCGAATTAGGCGCGCCCGTTTCTGAATTATTGGACAAAATCAATGAAACATGGAGGCGTCTTTGAAGACGCTGATTTTGCAGGACGAATAGCCCAACTGGAAGCCAAAACCTCCGAACCGGGTTTTTGGAATGATCAGGAAGAGGTCGAAAAAACAATGACCTCCCTAAAAAGCCTTAAAAGTAGATACGAACCCTGGAAAAGCCTTAATGAAGAAGCCGCTGACCTTCAAACTCTTTTTGAATTAGCCATTGAAGCAAAAGATGAAAATGAATTTGCCGGTATAGAATCATCATTAAAAAGTCTGACAGAAAGATACGAAAAACAAAACATTTTTGAACTTATGACAGGCGAGATGGACAAGCAGGCCTGCTTTCTTACGGTTCATTCAGGAGCCGGCGGAACGGAAGCCTGTGACTGGACACAGATGCTCTATCGTATGTATCTGCGTTGGGCGGAACAAAAGGGGTTCTCTGTAGAAGAAGCGGATCGTCAGGAAGCGGAAGGAGGGTTGAAATCTGCTACCTGTAAAATTGAGGGCGATTTTGCTTACGGTTATTTAAAGGGCGAGTCGGGTATTCACCGTCTTGTAAGGATTAGCCCTTTCGACTCCAACGCAAGGCGGCATACTTCTTTTGCATCGGTTTATCTTTTTCCCGTTATTGATGATACAATAGAAGTAGAGGTAAAGCCCGAAGATTTACGGGTAGATACTTACCGTTCAGGAGGCGCGGGAGGACAGCATGTCAATAAAACAGACAGTGCCGTCCGCTTTACCCATTTGCCTACGGGGATTGTCGTTGCCTGTCAGAGCGAACGCAGTCAGATAAAGAACCGCGCAACTTGTATGAGTATGTTAAAGGCAAGGCTTTATGAACATTACAGGCAGGAAAAAGAAAAAGAAAACTCAAAGTTTTCTCAGGAAAAGAAGGATATTTCCTGGGGTAACCAGATAAGATCTTATGTGTTTCAACCATATACAATGGTAAAAGATTACAGAACAAAGGTTGAAAAAGGAAATATTCAGGCAGTAATGGACGGAGATATAGACCCATTTATAGAGGAGTATTTAAAGTTTAACTGGCGGAATAATGTACAGTAGGAGCTTGTATTGAAAAGCAAGAATTTACTTTTTATTTTATTTTTTTTCACATTAAGTATGCAGCTTTTTGCAAAGGGAAATGCTGAACAATCAGAATTGATAATGCAAAATAACGAATGGCTGCTTTGTATTTCCAATTTTGATGACAGCGGGCTTGCGGCGGAAAGAAGAGCAGTTTCCGGCGTAATAATGAGAAATCTTGTTGAAATAATAAATACAATAAATTACCGCGCACGAGTGTCTGAAGAATACGCATATTATGAAGAATCCGCATTATTAACAAGCCGGTCAAATGCCGCAAGAGCTTTGGCGGCTAAACAGAATGAACGCGCTCTTTTATTGTACCGCGGGGAGCCTGATTGGAGATACCGTCTTGCCATTTCAAATTTAGACACTGAAATTGAAAATTTACGCGCAGAACTTGAAGAAATAGAGAGCAAATTGCCGGTAATAAATAAAGAACCTGTTTTTAATTTAGTACCCGCTAATTTATTAAATCAATTTCCGGAGGCCCCTGCTGCCGGCAATGAATACAGGTTTTGCGTTTCTCAAAACGCGGATGCTGTTCTTGTTGGATCTGTTTCAGATTATCATGGAAGGTTTCTGCTTACATTAAAACTATATACAGTTTTTACAAGGTCTTTTGTATGGGAAGACAGAATTATCTTTTCTCATGGTGATATTGACATTGCGTTGGAAGAAATTACCAGAAGATTAATTCTTTTGCTTTCCGGCACTAGACCTGCCGCTGTTGCAATAACTGCCCTGCCGGAAGACGCATTAGTGCTTATTAACAGGTCTTTTGCGGGCAGGGGTGAAATTCCTGTTACAGAACTGCCTCCCGGAAGAGTAACAATAACAGCCTCCAGCCCGGAGCATGAAAGTATTTCTTTTGAAACAAATCTTGCCCCCGGCGAACTTTCTCAAATAAGAATTAATTTGAATCCCATTGAATATGGGGAATTGGAAATTTCTGGAAATCAGAAAGGATTTTCCGGCGGTGTTTATTTAGGGGCAATGTATGTTGGGGAAACTCCTTTAACTCTGCGGTTACCGTTAAATTATATGGAATATTTGGAAATAGAAACATCTAATGGCGAGACCGGCAGAATAATTTTTCAAACTCCTGCTGCCGATGAATTCTCCGGATCAATACCTATTAGAACAACTATCCCTCCGCGTCATGGACGGGTGGACAGATCGCGCCGTATGTTTTATTGGTCATTTGGGGCTACATGGGCTGCCGGTATTGCCGCGTGGCTTTCCTTTTATACTTATAATTCAATGGCTATGGCTTACAATAGCGGCGGGGTTCATAATCCGCAATTATATAATGATGCACAATTAATGTATAATATAAGCAATGGAACAATGATAGCCGTAGGAGCTTTTGCTGTATTGGATATTATTTTATTGGTAAGGTATATATATTTGGCTAATAAAGGTTCTACACAAGTTAGAACAGGAAGGAATTAAATGAAGTTTGGCGAAAAAATTAAATTATTCTTTTCCGGTAATATTGGCAATAATAACACTAAAATAACCGATGAAATGCTGGAAGAACTTTGCGATTTATTAATAGAAGGTGATTTTGGAGCTCAAGAAGCGTTTAGAATTACAGATTTATTAAAAGTAAAATGCAAAAAAGATGATTCACAAAGCGCTTTGTATAAATTAACCGAACTTTTAAATGAAGAATTATTAAAAGCAAAACCTGCGGTTATTCCTGACAAAGATGACAAGCTAACAGCAATTCTTGTTTTAGGAGTTAATGGCGTTGGTAAAACCACTACTGCCGCAAAACTTTGCAATTATTATTCTGTTAATCATCATAAAAAATCAATTCTTGCCGCCGCTGACACATTTAGGGCTGCCGCAATTGATCAATTAAAAATTCACGGAGAAAAACTTAATGCGCGGGTAATTGCACACAAACAGGGCGGAGATCCGGCGGCGGTTGTATATGACGCATTGGAAGCAGCCCAGTCAAGCAGTATTCCTCTTGTTATTGCAGATACTGCGGGAAGAATGCATACTAAAACCGCTCTTATAGAGGAATTATGTAAAATAGACAGGGTAGTGGAAGCAAAGGCAAAAGATGCCAAGTACCTGAAATATTTGGTGCTTGACGCTACAACAGGAAGGAATGCATTTGCTCAGGCTGAAGTTTTTAACGAAGCGGTGAATCTTGACGGAATTATTCTTACCAAGTATGATTCAACCGCCAAAGGGGGAGTTGTATTCTCTCTTGCCTCTGTTTTAAACTTGTCTGCAGCGTTTGTTTGTACAGGAGAAAAATATTCAGATATTGATATTTTTGATCCAAAAAAATTTACCGGGGAATTCACAGGAATTGAATAAAAAAAACACTGTAATCATTATTGTTGTTATTCTCTTGTTTACTGCGGGTATTATTGCTGTTACTCAGGAAGCAGATTTTTTTGTTGATATTCCCGAATCGGATATTGATTTTGTACTGGAATTAGATGATGTCTATGAAGGTGAAGATATACCTCCTTACAGGGGGTATATATACGCAAGAGAGGTTCCTATATGGATAAAACCTGTCCGTTGGTACCGTTCCAATGCCGGCGGTCTTGTTATAGAAGAAATGTCCTCCCGCTTGGCAGCTTTACGAAATGAGTATGCGCTTGGCGTTGATTTTATTCAAAGAGAAGAACTGCCCGATATTTTATTGCCTTTTTATGATGATAATGATCATTATATAGAAACCCGAATGTATTATGAAAAAGGAATTCAAACAAGAACTCAGTGGATATTCAGAAATTTACAGGGAGAAGTAAGACTGGTATCTGCTTTTTCTGAACAAGAAGAAGATAACGGCTTTATTGAAATTTATAATGATAATGGTTTTTTGTTAACCGAATATAATTATTATGAAGACGATCATAGAACAAGAATAAATTATATGTATAATAACGGGGTATTAATCAGCGCCGCTTTTCATACATGGGAGAATAATAATGGCATATGGGAATATGTACTAACCTATAATGATTCTTTTCAATATAACCGCTCTATGTTTTTACGGGCTGTAGAACGAAAATTTTACAGAGAAGGAAAAGTTTCTTTTTCAGATGAACCGATAAGGCTTTCTCTTCCTGCCAGTATAAAAGAAGCTGTTAATGACAAATTTTTTATTGGAGCAAGATACAATACGCTGCCTGAATATTTTGGAGTTACTTCTATTGATAAAGATTATAAAATGGTTTATATAACTGATGATCGCAGCAGAATTTTAACACAGACTCTTTATGATAATGAGGACGAAGTTGTATATGTTATTACAAATACATGGAGGGGAGACCGCATAGTTTCTACAACAAAAAGTGAAAGCGGCACAGTATTAGCAACATCGTATGAATATGATTCCAGGGGAAACAGAACAAGGGAAAGAAATACAAAAAACGGCGTTCTAGAAAGAACTGTTCGTACAGAAGGACAAATGGAAATAGAAGAATTATATTTGGATAATATTATTGTTTTACGCGCTGTTTGGGAAGATGGAAGAAAAATTTCAGAAACAAGGATAAGAAACAATTGAAAAAGGGTTGGGTTTTATTTACAGCTTCTAGATATATTTTTAAAGGCCGCAGTAATTCGCCTGTTTTGGCAGTATTGGGAATAGCTGTTGGTGTTCTTGCGTTAATTGTAATTATTGCGGTAATGAACGGCTTTCAGCTTGGGTTTATAGAAAGTATTTTAGAAGTTTCCTCATATCATCTTAGAGTGGAATCTTTTAATGAAAATAAACTGCAGGAATTACAGGACAATATTGGTTCTGTTCCGGCGGTAAGGGCTGTTGTTCCATTTAAGGAATTTCAAGCTATAGCAAGGGGCAGAAGACCCGGTCAGCAGGCAGTAATTGTAAGAGGTTTAAGTGAAAACGCTTTAGAAGTTGATACTGTAATGGCGGAAAGGCTTGAATTTGAAGAAGGTAATTTTAATTTAAAAGATAATGGTTCTGTTTTACTGGGCGGTGAACTTGCCAGAAGATTGGGGGTATTTCTTGGCGATGAAGTTACCATGTTTTCAATTACGGGGCTTTTAGCCGCAGATGAAGAAAGCTCGGGATTTAAAACATATACAGTTAATGGTGTTTTTAGGACAGGTTATTATGAATATGACTCAAGCTGGATTTTTTTAAATATAAATGATAATTCTTTTACAGTTAATGAAAGCGAGACAATTCTAGGCATTAAGCTTTTTAACCGTTTTCATGACAAGATAGCGCAGGATCAGATAAATAAGAAACTGGCGGCTCTTGACGGTATAGAAGATATAAAAATATCAAGCTGGCGCGATTATAACCGTTCTTTTTTTGGAGCCCTGCGTACAGAAAAGCTTTTTATGTTTATTCTTGTAGGGTTAATTTTTATAGTAGTGGGCTTAAATATTTTTCAGGCGCAAAGAAGGGCGGTTTTGCAGAGAAGGGAAGAAATTGGGCTTCTTAGGGCTGTAGGCGGAACGGAAAATGCCGTAAGGTTTGTGTTTGTGTTTGATGGAGCAATTATAGGGCTTACAGGGGCAGGCTTGGGTCTTGCTGCAGGATTGGGTATTGCGTTAAATATACAAAAATTCTTTACAATAATAGAAAATATTGTTAATTTTTTTATTGGAATAATAAATATAATAGCCGGTTATTTTGGCTCGGTGTGGATTAGTAGTTTTGCTGTCTTTTCACCTGCTGTTTTTTATTTAAAAGAAATTCCATCCAGAGTTCTGCCTATAGAAGTGTTTATTATCTTTATGTTTGGTTTTTTATCTGCGCTTGCAGCAGCGTGGTTTGCTTCAAGAAAAATAATTAAAATACAACCTGCGGAGGTTTTGCGTTATGATACTTAATGTTTCAAATATCGTAAAAAATTTTATTTCCGGAACTGAAACTTTGCATATTCTAAAAGGAATTAACTTTAATATAGAGCAGGGAAAGTCTGCGGCAATTTCCGGGCAAAGCGGCAGCGGTAAAAGCACTCTGTTAAATATCATTGGCGGGCTTGAACGCGCAGATCAGGGCAGTGTATTTATTCAGGGCGAGAACATCTCATTATTACCCGAAAAGGAAATGTCAATATACAGATCAAAAAAAGTGGGTTTTATTTTTCAGTTTCATTACCTGTTAAAAGATTTTACTGCTTTGGAAAATGTTATGCTTCCGGCTTATATTGCGGGAGTCAGGAAAAAAGACGCACTGGATATGGCAAAATCTTTATTGGCCGATGTTAATTTGGAGAATCGGGCAGGTCATTTCCCCTCGCAATTATCAGGCGGAGAACGGCAAAGAGTGGCTGTTGCCCGCTCTATGGTAAATGATCCTGCGTTAATTTTAGCGGATGAGCCTACGGGAAACCTTGATCCGCAAAACAGCGGGATTGTTTCTAAATTACTCTATGAAAGTACGCAGAAACGAAAAAAAACATTGATAGTTGTTACCCATGACAACAAAGTAGCTTCACAGGCTTCACTGCGTTATGTTTTGGAAAATGGCAAATTATCGGCAGAGGGTAAGCTTTGAAAAAAAGAGCGTCATTTTTTATTGCATTAAGATATCTTTGGGGACGGGCTAATGAAGGAGGGCGGTATCTTAGAGGAGCTGCCACAGGGATTGCCGTCAGCCTTATTCCAATAATTGTAACTTTAATTGTAGCAGACGGAATGATAAGGGGAATAGTTGACCGCTATTTGGAGTTAGGAACAGGACATATTCAAGTTTTTGATTTAATGGGGTCAGGAAACGAAGAGCAAATAGCGGAAAGAATTAAAGAAGTTGAAGGAACCAGGAATGTATGGCCGGAAAGGCGCGGGATGGGAGTAATTGCCGGAAGAAGCGGAAGAACAGGCGTTACAGTCCGTGCCATAGAACCTTCATTTTGGGAAGATTCAGGAAGCATAAATTTTTTAAATATTATTGAAGGAGTCTCAAGTCCTAAAACAGACCGTGATATTGTGTTAGGTGAAAAGCTTGCATCAAGTATAGGAGTAAATACAGGAGATACCGTTCGGCTTATGACTGTTAGAACCGGAGAAAACGGCAATCTTGTTCCAAGAACAGCCTCTTTTACGGTAAGGGGAATAATTTCATCAGGGTATAGCGAACTGGACGCTCTATGGTGTATTATAAGCTGGGAAGGAGGCGAACGAGTTCTTTCTTCTGAACAGTCAAACGCAAGTTTAATTGTAAAAATTGATGATCCTTATAAAAACGCCGAAGAATATTCCTGGGATTTGTATATTAAATTAGGCGGCGGATTTAGTATTTATACATGGAAAGACCTTTTAATATCACAATACAGTTCCTATATGTCCACAAGACAGCTTTTATTATTTATAATGGCTTTAATTGTAATTGTTGCTGCTGTAAATGTTTCTTCTGCCACAAGTATGCTTGTTTTTGAACGGCAAAAGGATATAGCTATATTAAAAATATACGGCGGAAGTGTCAGCGGAGTTGCGGGGATTTTTCTTTGGGGTAGTTTTCTTACGGGGTTTCTTGGCGCAGTTACAGGCATTATTATTGGACTGCTTGTAGGAGTAAATATAAATTTTTTAGTAAGGACTTTAGAAAAGATTCTTAGCTTCTTTTCGGGTTTATTTAACGGGGCGGAAGTTAAAATACTTGATCCCGGTTTTTATCTTGAAACAATACCTATAATAATTGACCGGGGGGCGGTATTTTTAATAGGACTTTTTGCGGTTTTATGTTCTATACTGGCGGCATTAATTCCGGCTTTCCGCGCAGGAAAATTAAAGCCTATGGATCTGCTCAGGAAGACATAGTGTCCTGCCTATACACATTTTCCCCTGTTTCTGCTATACTTAAAAAATGAGCAAGTTACAAATGAAAACACCCCTTGTTGAAATTGACGGGGACGAAATGACACGGGTTCTTTGGGAAGTAATAAAGAAAAACTTACTTCTTCCGTTTATCGATCTAAAAACCGAGTATTATGATCTTGGCCTTAAAAACCGAGACAATACCAATGATGAAGTAACATTTAAATCGGCGGAAGCAATTAAAAAATACGGAGTAGGCGTAAAGTGCGCTACCATTACAGCGAACGAAGCTAGAAAGGTTGAGTACGGCTTAAAACACCTGCATGCAAGCCCCAATGCCACAATCAGGGCTATATTAGACGGCACTGTGTTCCGTAAGCCAATTTCCGTAAGCCGCATTAAACCTTCGGTTAATACATGGAAAGCGCCAATTGTTATTGGCCGTCATGCATACGGTGATGTTTACAAAGCCGTTGAAATGGAAATTGAAGGACCGGGCAGGGTAGAGCTTGTTTATACAAAAGCCGATGGCACGGAACGCCGTGAAACGGTTGCCGAATTTAAAGGGTCAGGCATAGTGCAGGGAATGCACAATTTTGATGATTCAATCCGCAGTTTTGCCCGTGCCTGCTTCATTTATGCCATTGATGAAAAACTTCCTGTATGGTTTGCAACAAAAGATACAATCTCCAAAAAATACGATGGCCGCTTTAAGGATATTTTCCAAGAAGTTTATGATAAAGAGTTTAAAGAAAAATGCAAAGCTGCGGGCATTGATTATTTTTATACATTGATAGATGATGCCGTTGCCCGTGTTGTAAAAGCAGAGGGCGGATTTTTATGGGCGTGCAAAAATTATGACGGCGATGTTCAAAGTGATATGATTGCTTCTGCGGCAGGAAGCCTTGCCATGATGACAAGCGTACTTGTTTCTCCAAGCGGAGTTTTTGAATATGAGGCGGCGCATGGAACCGTGCAGCAGCACTATTACCGCTGGCAGAAAGGCGAAAAAACAAGTACCAATCCTGCGGCGTTAATTTTTGCATGGTCGGGTGCTCTTGCCAAACGGGCGGAATTGGACAACACGCCTGAAATTGCAGATTTTTCAAGGCGGCTGGAAAAAGCATTACTTGATACAATCGAAGACGGTGTTATGACAGGCGATTTAGCAAAACTTTCAAATCCGCCGCCTCAAAAAGTTCTTAACTCCTGGGAATTTATTGATACAATTGCAAAAAGACTATTACAATGATTATTGTAATTTGTTTATAAGAGAATCTCTAAAAACTAAAAGTTTTAAGAGATTCTCGGTTAAAAACAATGTTTTTTGCAGCAAAAGCTGCAAAAAAAGCTCATTTGTTATTGTTAGGGAACCTCTAAAAAGAGTTTTTAGAGGTTCCCATAATGCTGATTGCTTCTTTTATACTCATTTCTGTATTCTGTCGGTTAGGAAGATCGCGTAAAGTAACGGAACCGTTTAATATATCCTCGCCGGGAATTATTACGAAGCGCAGTCCTTTTTTTTCGGCAAGCTGGTATTGTTTAACAAGGTTTTTTTCTCCGCACGCATCAACAAATACTTCGCACGATATACCTGCTTGCCGAAACTTGTCCGCCAATGCCTGATATTGCCCCGATTTTTCCGCAATAACGCAGGCGATAGCAGCTTTGCCGGTGTCCGGTGCAGACTCGCTGCCAAGAGCTTCCAAAGCAGCAAGAAGCCTGTCCAGTCCAATTGATGAGCCTACTCCGCTTATAGAATTATTGCTCTTTGAGTAAAGACCGGCAAGATTGTCGTATCTTCCTCCGGAGCATATAGAGCCAATATCCGGCATTTTGTTTAAAAAAGTTTCAAATACCACACCGGTATAATAGTCCAATCCGCGGGTTATTGAAGGATCAAGAACAAATGGGTTAGTAGAAATATTTTTTATGGATGTATTTTCGTTAAATTCGTCCATGTATCGGCGAAGATCGTATAACCGCTCTGATTCAGGGCATGTACCTCCTGCCAATTTTGTTATGTGTTCCAGTACTTCTGTAAAGCTGCCTTTAGCGCCAATGAACTCAAGTATTTTTTTAGCGTTTGCTTCTCCCGCAAGTTCTGAAAGAGACTTTAAAGTTTCGTCTTCGCCAACTTTTGAAAGTTTGTCAACAGTACGAAGTATTTCCACAGAATTTTTACTTTGTTCAATATGCTCTAAAAAGCGGTTAAAAATTCCCCGGTGATTAACATGAATTGTTACATCTATGCCAAGAGATTGCAGGGTAGAACAGATTAATAAGAGTATTTCAAAATCCGCCGCCGCGCTGTCGCTGCCGATTATGTCAAAATCGCACTGGGTAAATTCTCTGTAACGACCGCGCTGGGTGTTCTCTCCCCGCCATACTTTGCCAATGTGGTAACGCTTAAACGGAAAGGCAAGCTCGGAATAGTGTAAAGCGATAAAACGGGCAAAGGGAACAGTAAGGTCAAAGCGGAGAGCTACTTCCCGTCCGCCATTGTCGGTAAAGCGGTAAATTTGTTTTTCAGTTTCCCCTCCGCCCTTGCCTAAAAGGATATCCGCGTATTCCAGCGCGGGAGTGTCTATCGGCACAAAGCCAAAAGAACGGAAAGAGGCTTCGATTTTTTCGGTTAAACTCCTGCGGACAATTTCCGCCGGGGGAAGAAAATCCCTAAAACCTTTTAGAACCCTGGGTTCGATATATACTGCCATTTCTTTACTATAGTTTAAATGATTAAAATGAGCAAGACCTGTTTTTATCGTTATAATTTCTTAAACTCATATATTACGCCCGTGCTTGATACAGAAACAAGACAGTAAGTTTGGGTTTTCTTAAAATCCTCTATAACGATATATTCAACTCCGCCAACTTTATTGTGCTGCATTTTATGTGAATGACCCATAAACATAATATGGCATTTGTTTCTAAGTATGGAAGTTAAACGGGCTCTTTCATAATTACTTGATGTTTGCTGTAAATTTACAAGACCTTCTGTAAAAAGGTTATGATGAGAAAATACAAAGACATCTCTGTTTGTAAGCTTCATTTCTCCTTCAAGCCAGTCCAGTTGTTGTTTTCCGTAAAATGCATTTGCCGAATCCAGCATAAAAAGGGCAGCGTTTCCTTCGCTGATTTTGTAGGAAGTTGAGCCGATATTTTCTTTCCATACCGGCCAGTTGCCAAAATAAATATCATGATTGCCAATAACAGGATAAATTGGAACGCTTAAAGACTTTGCAATTTCAATAAATTTATCTATGTCTTCTTTTGCTCCATTTTGAGTTACATCTCCGACAACTACAACAAATTTTATGCTGGAATCGGCAGATACTATCGCGGGCAGTTTTTCCAGTCCATTTGCGTTTCCGCCTTCAATATGCGTATCTGTTAATACAATGAAAGAATAATTACCGCTTCCTATAGACAGCGGCGGCTGTGTATTAAGGAAGGTAAAGTTATTTCGTTCCTGCAGTCTTTCATCAATATCTGTTGAGGAAAACAAACCCCAAAGATCATTATTGCAGCTTTGAGTTAAAAAAGAATACAAGAAAAACATAAAAATTAATATAAAATGCTTGAGTTTGAACCTTACCATGTATATCTTACTCCTACTTTCCAGGCGAATCCGTAAAAGTTTGTGCTAAGTCCGTCAATACCGCTTTGCATAGCTTCAATCCTGTTAATAATTATCCAGTTGTCATTAATCTGTACGGCAGCGCTGAAACTTATCATGAACCCAAGCATATTTTTAGCGGTAAAATCATCAAAATTACCTGCACTAATTCCAATTTTTAATGTATTAGTGTTAATAAAATTAAGATATAACAGGTATGAAAGTATAGATTCAAATTGAGGTGCTTCACCAAAGAAAGAAGTAAATCGTAAATTTAAGCCAAGAGAAATTCCGGCGCGGCTGCCATTATATGAGACAAGAGGCATCAATGTATGAGAATGAATATCGAATTCCATAAGACCATTATATATCCATGATAATGAAAAAATTACAGGTATGTTTGAAAAGGGAGAAACAGAGGCCGAGGCAAATGATTTTAAATCTGTAACATTAATTATTTTTCCAAAAGAAAAGCCTCCTTTGAATAAGTAAATATTATTAATTTCAATATTTCCAATAATAAAGGCGCTTCCATTAAAATTAGAACTGCGGTTATATTCGCCGTGTAAATGAACTTCTAATGATTTGTTTGTTATTGTTAAATCAAGAGCATGGGTATTTTGTAATATACAGCAAAAGAGAATAAACAAAACCCCTTTTTTTATCATACTAAGAATATAATTTAGAATTAGATTTAACGCAAGTGACCATTAATTAGATATACAAATACCGCTTAATTTTCATTGTAGGGGTTTTCTCAAAAGGTCTGTCTATTACTACAATTTTATTTATACGAGAGAAAGAACTGAGTTTTTTGTTAACCCATGCTTTTAATTCGTCCAAAGCGTGCATGGTAGCGTCCGCCGCGGCTTTTGCAGCCTCGCTAAGCCGTACCAAAGCGACAATTTCACCCTTATTTCCGGCATATACCAGGCTTTCTTCTACAAGCTGGGAAGAGCCAAGCAGATCTTCGATTTCTTCGGGATATATATTTTCTCCGGACGGACCCAATATAAGAGCTTTAAGCCTTCCTTTGATATATAAACGGTTTTTTTTATTTATAAATCCCAAATCGCCTGTTCTTAACCAGCCGTCGGGGGTGATTGTTTCACGGGTTTTTTCCATGTCATTATAATAACCCAGCATGATATTAGGCCCTTTTGCCTGTATTTCGCCATTGGATATACGCAATGAAACGCCCTTAGCCGCAGAGACACCTGTGTTTAATTTAAAACGGCGGGGAGCGTTTCCTGCGACAAGAGGGGCTGCCTCTGTAAGACCGTACCCTATAGAATAAGGAAATTTAGCGCGATACAGGAATTCCTCTACTTTAGGCGAAAGAGGCGCTCCCCCTATGCCAAAAAAATGGAGTTTCCCGCCCAGCGCTGAATATAACTTTCGCCCCGCAGCCCTTATTGCAAGGGGTTTTGTAAGCGGAAACCTGTATAGCCTGCTTGCGTTTAATTTTGGTTCGATAGAAGTGCGGTAAATCTTTTCTATAAGGAGCGGAACCGTTACCATTGCCGTTGGGCGCAGGGTTTTTAAAGCAGGAAGCATTATTGAAGGTGACGGCGGTTTATCAAGATATGTTATGCTTGCGCCGGAAAGTACCGGAGCAAGGAGCCCTAGACCGCATTCGTAGGAATGTGCCAAAGGCAGAACCGAAAGCATTCGGTCTTGCGGTTTAATTTTTACATAAGAATGCGATGAAACTGTTGAAGAAATTATATTTTTTCCGGAAAGCATTACCCCTTTGCTGTTTCCTTGAGTACCGCTTGTATAAATAATCGATGCTAAGTCATCTTCGCCTTGTTTATAAAAATCAAAATCATTGGCATGTATTTTTTCATCATCTAAAAGAGTATCTATAAATAATAAATTCTGTGTTTTTGGATTGTATTTTTCATACATTAAGGAACTTATGCAAATTGCGGAAACCCCCGAATGTTCGGCAATATGATCAATCTGTTCATTGGAAAAACCTGTTAATAACGGTACAGAAACCGCCCCTGCAAGAGCAATCCCAAAATAGGCAATAGGCCATTCCGGGCAATTTTCCGCAAGAAGCATAACTTTGTCTCCGCTTTGAATTCCCATCTTTTTTAACTGCCGGGCAGTCTGAATACTAAGCCTTCCCATTTGGGCATAGGTTATCTGCCTGATTATTTTTCCGTCGCTAAACATGGAAAAAGCGGGTTTATTTTTATATTTTTCAGAGGAAGCAAGGCATAAATGTGCCAAAGTCCTTTGTTTTAAGTCTATCATGCCATTTTAGAGCGATTTTTGATTAAAAAAGTTGCAGTTTTATACGATATTGCAGGCAAAAATCAAATTTTCAGCTTATTATGTTACAACTTCTAAATATGCCCCTTGCCCAAACACTTAAAAACTGCTAAAATAGCCAATTATGCAGTCTCTTGGTATAAATATTGGCTCTACAAGCCTAAAAATGGCTCTTATTAATGGCAATACCGTTGTTTGGAGCGCCTCTGTTCCCCATGAAGGGGATTTTAGCGCCGCTGTCCACAAACTTTTGGCAGAAGGGAATATCCCCGAGGGTATTCCTGCTCTTGTTACCGGCAATGAAGGCCGCTTTATGTTCGATGTCGCCGGAACTTTAGAACCCTTGTGTGTCGAAGCCGCTTTACGCACTTTGAGTATTAAAGCAAATGCCGTTGTTAGTATGGGCGGTGAAGATTTAATCGTCTATTCATTGGATGCTGACGGTAAAATTATTAATAATTTCTCCGGCAATAAATGTGCAAGCGGTACAGGCGAATTTTTAAAACAACAGCTTGCCCGTATGGATATGACAATGGACGATATCGATAAGGTATCTGACTCTGCAAAGGTTTACCCCCTTTCTACCCGCTGTTCGGTTTTTATGAAGAGCGACTGTACCCATCGCCTTAACAAACGCGAGGCAACCAAGGATGATATAGTTCTTTCGCTCTCCGATGTCATGGCAGTAAAAGTTATAGACTTTTTAAAACGGGCAAAAGTAACTTCAGGCAGGGTAGTGCTGTCCGGCGGAATAACTCTTAACAGGCACATTGTCCGCTTTATAAGGGAAAAAGCTCCGCAAATTGAATTTATTATTCCCGACACCGCCCCCGTATTTGAAGCTTTGGGTGCGGCAGTTTTGGCTCCTCAGTCCGGGTCAAAGCTTCCACATGCGGATAAGCTTTTAAAAATTAACGAAGTACGATTTGGAACTTTAGGTGCGTTACGCGATTGGAAAGACAAAGTTCGTTTCTTTGACGGAAAAGAGGGCAGGGTTCAATCTGGCCGCTCTTATATTCTTGGCGTTGACGGCGGTTCTACCACCACCAAAGCGTGCCTTGTTGATATGGAAACCGACGAAGTTGCCGCAAGCCATTATGGCCGTACCCACGGCGATCCTGTAAAAGCATTAAAAGAATGTCTTGCTGTTATTCAGGAAAAAATAATAAATGATACAGGCGGAAAAAATATAGATATTAAACTTGTGTCAACAACGGGCTCAAGCCGTGAAATTCTTGGTGTGTTTTTGGAAACTCCTGGTGTTTATAACGAAATTATTGCTCACGCTGTAGGTACTACTTATTTTGATAAAGAAGTAGAAACAATTTTTGAAATTGGCGGGCAGGATGCCAAATATGTGCTTCTTAAAAACGGCGTTCCCATTGATTACGCAATGAATGAAGCCTGCTCTGCGGGAACAGGCTCTTTTTTGGAAGAGTCCGCTTCCGGCGATCTTTCAATTCACAGCGCAAAGGATATTGGGCCTGCAGCACTGGAAGCAAATGCGCCCTGCAAATTCGGCGAGCATTGTTCGGCGTTTATTAACAGCGATATTCGTAAGGCTGTTCAGCAGGGAGCAGGACGGGAAAATATTACCGCAGGCATTGTATGTTCGATAGTATCAAACTATCTTAATCGTGTTGTTGGAAACCGCACCATTGGCGGAAAAATATTTTTACAGGGAGGAGTTGCAAAAAATCCCGCAGTTCCTCTTGCATTCGCCATGCTTTTAAATAAAGAGATTCTTGTTCCTCCGGCTCCCGAACTTATGGGATGTTTTGGCGTTGCTCTTCTTGCAAAACGAAAACATTTAGACGGTCTTTTGGCACAGCAAAAAATTGTATTGGATGATATTATAAGCCGCGAGATTGGATATGAACGGGTGTTTAAATGTCAGTCGTGCGAAAACCTTTGTTCCATTCAGGTTTTAAATGTAAATAATACAAAGTATATGTTCGGCGGAAGATGCAATAAATATACAAATATGCGTAAACAGGTAAAGGATATACCTGTATTTGATTATGTAGAAAAACGGCAGAAAATGCTGTTCGAAGATTTTGCCTCTCCAAAAACACCTCCTGCGGCAGGCTCTGCGGCGGCGAAAAACCGGAACTACACTGTCGGTATTCCAAGAGCTTTTTCCGTGCATACGCTCTATCCGCTTTACAGTTGGTTTTTTCATGAATTAGGAATAAAAACATTCCTTTCCAACGAAGTAGCGCAGGCGGGAGTTGCACGAATGGAAGCCGCTTATTGCTTTCCGGCGGAAATTGCACACGGCGCTATTCAGGATTGTATCGATAAAAATGCGGATTATATTCTTTTAACGCATTTCCGCGATATGCCAAGTTATGAAACTGATGTGCATGCGAACTTTTGTCCAATTACTCAGGCTCTTCCCTATTACATGGAAAAAGCTTTCCCGGATGTCAATAAAAAACGGTGGCTTCCGCTTGTTGTAAGTTTTAAACACGGCGAAGTTAAGGCATTGGAATTATTCTGCGAAATGACAAAACTTTTAGGCATTAGCGAATCCGAAACAAAAGCAGCTTTTGATATTGCTTGGGCAAAACAAAAAGAGTATTTTGAAGCGATATATAAAATGGGTAAAGAAGCTTTGGAAGATGCAAGAAAAGCAGACCGCCCTGTTATTGCGGTTTTAGGACGGCCTTACAATGCGTTTACCCCGGAAGCCAATATGGGAATTCCCCGTAAATTTACAACCCGCGGCTATTCAATTATTCCTTTTGACATTCTTCCCTTCCATGACGAAAATATTTTCCCGAATATGTACTGGTATTATGGCCAGCAGGATGTAAAGTCTGCTAATCTTCTAAAAAAAGAAGATAACATTTATGTTACATTTATTACAAACTTTTCCTGCGCGCCGGATTCATTCATTCTGCATTATATAAAATGGATAATGGGGCAAAAACCGTTCCTTGTTTTGGAATTGGATTCTCACTCGGCGGATGCCGGCATTGACACCCGTGTAGAAGCGTTCCTTGATATTATTGACGGGTATCGCGCCAAGAAGAACGAGGTTGAAGCGGAACGGTACGATAATAACCTGCGCTTTGTAAGCGAAAAACAGGAAAACGGAAGGTTCGATCTTCGTATCGATAATGTAAAGACCGGCGAAAGAATACCCATTGTTGGAAACAAAAAAGTAAAGGTTCTTTTATCAAACATGGGGAATATTTCTACAGAATATATGGGCGCGGCTGTTCGCAGTCAGGGAATTAATGCCGAAGCCCTGCCTATTGCTACCGCAAAAACTGTTCAGGTAGCGCGTTCTCATGCGTCGGGCAAGGAATGCGTGCCCAGTCATCTTGTTTTGGGGAGCGCTTTGGAGTTTTTCTTTAGCGATAAATATCGTAAAGATGAGCTTTACCTTCTCTTTGTGCCTATTACAACAGGTCCCTGCCGTACGGGGCAGTATTATGTTTTTTATGAGAATCTTTTCCGTGATATGCGTATGGAAAATGTAGTTGTTTTTATTCTTTCCGCCGACAATTCCTATACCGAGCTTGGTCCCGATTTTGCAAAACAAATGTGGATTGGACTTGTGTTATCGGATTATTTAAAAGATATTCAATGTTCTCTAAAAGCTGCAGCTGCCAATCCTGTTAAGGCAATGGAAGATTTTGATCATTCATTGCACCGTGTAATGAAAGCGGTTGAACATAACCCAAAAAACTTATGGAAAGAATTAAAAAGAACTGCAGAAGATGTAAAAAAGATTCCGTTAAAACGAAAACTTACTAATTGTCCCAAGGTGTTAATTGTAGGCGAGATTTATGTCCGCCGCGATGACTTTGCAGTAGGCGAGTTAATAGACCTAATGAGCGAAAGAGGCGTAGTTGTAAAAATTGCCGGCATAAGCGAGTGGATTCATTACCTTGATTTTGTACGGGAATATTCCTTAAAAAAACTAATAAAACTTCGCAGGAAGGGTACTAGATTATTCAGTAAACCGTGGAAGAACCTAAAAAAGTTACAGCTTGAAGAATGGTGGAAACATCATATAGAGAAAAAAACTTTGGCTATTCTTAAGCCGACAGGTCTTATCCCTGAAACGCCGCATGATATGCGCCATATTATGAAATTTTCTCAGGAGCATTTTGTTAATTTGGAGCTTAATTCGGAGATTTCGGTTTCTACAGGATCGGCGGCGGCAGCTATGGCTGAGGGATATTCCGGCATAATAAATATTTCGCCGTTTGCCTGCCTAATTGGGCGTGTAATAGAGGGGTTGTTTACTCCCTGGGCACGCGAACGCAATTATCCTATTTTATCTGTCGAGGTTGACGGAAATTTACTTCCGCCAAATATAGTAAATAAGCTTAATATATTTATGGTAAATGTTCTTCGTTTTAAAGGCGGCAATGATTTGTCGTCATTGGTGGACGGAGTTTCTAAATGAACAGGATAGAGAAAAGTATAAATACTCTTCTTGAAAACTATGATTCTTTTGGCATGGTAAACCATTCTAATTCTGATAATCTTCCGAGCAGGAGTATTATTAAAAGTATTGTAATGGAAATGGAAGAACTGCTGTTTCCCGGTTTTTTGTATAATGTAAGAACCGATAATGAATGCCTGCGTACCAATACAACAGAAAAGGTAAAAAATCTTGCGGATAAATTATACCGCGAAGTTGAAAAAAGCCTGTTTTATTCTGAGCGTTTGGGAGAATCAAACTGTGGGCAGGGTGGCTGCAGAGCGGTTGCAACCCTTATTGTGGACGAGTTTTTTGAAGAATTGCCAAAAATAAGGGTGTTATTGTCCAAAGATTTGGAAGCCGCAGTACGAGGAGATCCTTCTGCAAATTCAGAAGATGAAGTTATTCTTTCTTACCCCGGTTTTATGGCAATATCCATCCATCGTATTGCTAACTTTTTCTATACAAAAAAGATACCTCTTATTCCGAGAATGATGAGTGAGCATATACACAGGAGAACAGGCATCGATATTAACCCCGGCGCTAAAATAGGAGAATCCTTTTTTATTGATCATGGAACGGGTATAGTCATTGGGGAATCGACAATTATTGGAAATAATGTTAAACTGTATCAGGGTGTAACCCTTGGCGCGTTATCTGTAAAAAAAGAGGAAAGCGGTATCAAACGCCATCCAACAATAGAGGATGATGTTACCATTTACGCAAATGCAACAATTTTAGGCGGAGACACAGTAATTGGCAAGGGCAGTATCATTGGCGGCAGTGTGTGGATAACACAATCTGTATCGCCAAATAGCAAAATT
>Ga0099364_10001620_pt1 | contig 36738 bp, 35 predicted proteins | sample TergutTh196P3_FD_73070 | JGI IMG/M metagenome (GOLD analysis project Ga0099364, IMG submission 73070) | Microcerotermes parvus P3 segment gut microbial communities from Pointe-Noire, Republic of the Congo - Th196 P3 | ecosystem: Host-associated > Arthropoda: Insects > Digestive system > Gut ... | reverse complement strand
TGAAAGAATAGATTTCAGTATAGCAATAGCCTCAATGACGACAGTTTTACCCGAACCATTTTGACCGTAAATCCCCAAAATGCTGGACTTTTCTTGACGTAACGCATCTGTAGCGTTGAAATGAACAGTTCCTGACGTCACGCTTTTAATATTTTTTATCGAGAGACGATTGATTCGTATCTTTAGATGTTCCACAGCTAATTATCCCCACATTATGTGTTTACGGTATTTGGATATGCCATTACATAAATAATAATACATTCAGCTCGTGAAATCAATGAAGAGATATTGAAAGCGGTATAATTTATTCCGATTTCAATAATTCCTGATTGAAACGTCAACGCACATTTTATCGAATTATCCCGCTTGCCTCTGCTTATAAAGTATTGACTTTTACAGGGTTTGTCGTTGGTTTCATATGGCATATTGGTCTCAACGCACGTGACATATGCGCAATTATCGCGGAAGCGATGCCAAATGATGACGGAACGGTTGCTCTTATTGAGCGAAATATTCAATCATGGTTGTTTGTGGTTTTTTTGTTCGTGATAAGCGGGCCTTACCGTCAACAAGTGAAAAAATAATCGCGAGGGCCCGGATGCAATGCTCGGGCGCTCGGAGGTCGCCTGCCTGAACCGAAATAAAACTGGTTATTAGGCGACCTTGGAGGGCACAGACAACGTATAAGTCCCGGTTGAGGCTCCACCCTCAATCGGGCGTCCCGTTGCCGGGGCCTCATTCATTATATTAAACCCTATACGAAAATTCAATCTCAATACCCTCGAATGTGAAATGGCGGACGAGGATAAAGAACAACGGAAGCGCCGAAAGCGCGAGCAGCAATCCGGGCGCGGCGTTGCATCCGTTGCCGTTGGCATCGCTCTCATTACCTCGCACCGTTTTGTATCAACCATCGTTTCAAATCGTCACCACGCGCCACATCTAATGGAGTTCTGCCCTGGTCATCTCTCGCGTTGATATCTACGCCTTGTTCCTTGAGCCACTTAATAATTTCTATATACCCTCCACTCGCTGCCATGTGAATAGGTCTCACATTAGTCGAAGAAAGCGTACCCAAAATCCCCTCTTCATTGATGCCGACGCCCTGCTCTTTAAGCCATTTCATCACCTCCAGTTGCCCATTAAAAGCTGCAGAGTGCATGAGAGTTGCGCTATTTATTTTAACGGTAACGCTAGCCCCCTGCTCTTTAAGCCACTTCATCGTCTCTATATCCCCGTTAATGGCGGCATAATGCATGGGAGGCCAAATACTGTCTATCGTTGCGTTGACGTCAGCTCCCTGTTCTTCAAGCCACTTCATCGCCTCAATATGTCCGTGACGGACTGCAGTACACATAATAGTCGAGGGTAGTTCAACTCCCTGTTCCCTCAACCACTTCATTGCTTCCATCTGCCCGCTCCTGACAGCAGCGTACATGGCGGTGAAACCACTACCACTAAAAGCGCGTTCCGCCGTCATATCGGCGCCTTGTTCTTTAAGCCATTTCATGACCTCCACATGTCCGGCACTTGCCGCCACGTGCATAGGAGTTCCGCCGATAACACCTTTATCCGTCATCGTGTTTATGTCCGTGCCTTGCTCCATCAGCCACTTCATTGCCTCCACTTGCCCGCCAAAAGCAGCGCAGTGAATCGGAAACCAACCACCCCATCCAGCCGTCGTGTTGATATCGACATTATGTTCCATGAGCCACTTCATTACCTCAACTTGTCCATGGAAAGCCGCAAAGTGAATTGGAGTCCAATCGTTAGTAATAATTTCTGTGACGTCGTAACCAGTTCTTGAATTATCCCAATACTCCGTGATGCTCGGGGGGTTTAGTTCATACAGTAATTCCAACACGTCGACGCGGCCCTCCTCAGCGGCAAGATGCGGAAGAGTTTTTATGCCCCGTATACTAAACACATCGTCAATATTCATCCCCTTAGCTTCTATCCAATCAATGACCCTCGATGGCGCCGCCTCTCTTAGAGTAACGCCTGCTTGAGATTTTTCTTCTTGCGAAAAGTCTCCGCCCGATTTCTTCGTGTAAGTGAAAGTCATACTCTGCATAGTAGAAGTCACATCAACCCCATTGATTTCGGTGTAGACAACTTTAGTAGTTAACTCATTGCCCGTAATCTCAAATTCCGAAATTTGTCTTGCATAACCGGGAATGATGGCCGTAATTCTGTTACCCTCAACTGAATAAGTTCCATTCATGGTTAATCCGCCGCTTCGTTCAGAATACGCGCCGTCGCCGCTAAAAGTAGTTTCGATTTCGTTACCCAGAACGTTGGTTACCCATGTGCCGACAAGCGCATTTTGCGGCGAGCTTCCATTGGAGAACAAATTGAAAGCCGCGAAAGCAAAACCCGCCAACATTACTATCAGTACAGATATCACAACAATCAATTGCACACGTATGGATAATTTCATTTTATGCCCTCCCAAGAAAATATTTGGTTTACGAATTGCTGACAGGAAGATTTCGTTGATTGAATATTATGTTCTGTATTTCCCTTGCGTTTTCGGCATAACATTTATACGCCGCGCTTGAAGCGAAAATTGTTATCGAATTATCCGCCGTATCCACGCTTGTAATTTGATCATATGTCAGCTTAAAAAGGTTGCTGCTGTAAACCAACAAAATGTTCTTATTTACCCCTACCCCTTCAATACTATTTTCATAAACAGTAATTTGCGTTTGCTCTATGCAGACAGTCATCAATCCTGCGTCAACAATCGCGACGATGAATGTGGCTCCGCCCACTATTAGCAAATAGATTGCGCGGGGATTGATCCTTCCCGCCAAATCGCGAGGTATCTGATCACTTAAAATTATCAGTAAAATTCCGACGCCTGCGACTATTCCAAAAATAATCCACCAAAAAGTTATTGCGGAACTTCCTTCTCCACTACCGGAAATTAATTTTTTTCCCATGGGAATCCCCTCCTGTTTGATGCGTGACTTGGCTAAGTATTTTTATTCCTGAAAATGACGAATCATACATGCTGCTTTCCTTTCGTTTCTCCCAAAAGAATGGATTTTTTCAAGCCGGTGACTTCGGATATTACTTGCAGTAATTTTATTGACGGAACTCTTTTCCCCCGTTCCAACGCGTGCCAATATTCTTGAGTAATATTCACTTCGCGGGCCGATTCGGATTGAGATAAACCTTTGCCATTTCTCCAATTAAACAACAAGTCGCCACGGAACAGCACATTTATTCCTCCCTAATATCCGAAGAAATTAAGAACTTTAAGAAATTATAACTTATAGACCTATATAGTCAATATTCATTAGCTATTATCAGGCCTTTTGTTCTTTGAAAAAATAATAACTGACTGTTATATTCTTCAAGGGGGTTATCATTGTGATTGCCGAGAGGATTAAGGAGCGAAGAAATATTTTAAATATGACCGGCGCTCGATTGGCTGAAATAGCGGACGTTTCTCAGCCTTATATCAGCGCTATCGAGCGGGGGATAAAAGAACCGTCGCGAAGAGCTTTGCTTTCTTTGGCAAAAGCTCTTCAAACTTCTGTCGCTTACCTCGTTGGAGAAACAAACGACCCCGAACCGACCTTTTTGTCAGGCAGCATTTTCGTAACGCCCGATGACGTTCTGAACCGCGCTATATGGATTCCGGTGCTCGACGCCGACGCGCTCCGCGGCTTTTGTTCCAATGCCGGGAGCGCTCCCAAAGCCTCCCTTTGGACGCCGCGTTATCGGTATCCTCTGATAGATGAAACAATAATATCTCAAAGTGACGTCGCGGATTTTTATATCGTTCCCGCCGTAAATAACAGCATGACGCCTGAAATCGCCGAAGGAGATTTGGTTTTATTCGACAAACGCGGTTCTCAGGATACGGGAAAGATCGTCGTGCTCTGTCTTAACGGCAGTTTGCTGATTCGAGGCATTATTAAGAGTAAAGATAAAATAATTCTACGCGCCCGCAACTGGCAGGAGTTCAAGGACATCAAGATCACGGAGAACGACCGGATTCATGTCTTCGGAGTTGTCATATCCGTCATTCCCCCGATAAAAAAAATCGGCTCTATAGTATAGAGCCGCGAAATAATTATCAGAGGATTCCTTGACAAGAAGAGAAATGAGTATATCTTATCTTTCAAAGGAGGATACAGATATGTCAGAGGAACTTAGAGAAATCCTTACAGTAAAACTCAAACCTGATCTCTTGAACAGATTTAACGCTGCCGTAAAAAGGCGCGGTTCGAAGAATCAATTGGTAGTTGAGCAATTGGTTACCGAGTATGTGAATAAAAATGAGCCGCAGGCGGCGAACAATGACGACGACGATTTTTACAATGAGGCAAATGTCCGGTGGATAAAAGGATCAATCGCTCAGATGGAGCAAGGCAAAACTGTAACCAAGACCATCGAAGAGCTTGAGAAAATTGCGGATGGATAAAGTCACGTTTACGGATCGCGCTTGGGATGACTACATATATTGGCAGACTCAAGACAAAAAAACTTTGCGGCGCATTAACGCTTTGATCAACGACATAAAACGTAACGGTCACAACGGCATCGGAAAACCGGAAGAGCTAATCGGCAACCTGACAGGATATTGGAGTCGTAGAATTGATGAACAAAATAGACTCGTATATCGAATAGTCGATAACGTAATCGAATTATACGCATTGCGTAAACATTACGAAGACTGAAACGATCAAGCCAAACCTTTGACAGACCGCCTGCGGAGATCATTTTCACATTAAATCGGGGCGGTCATTTTGCCGCCTTGATTTCAATTATCCTACAAAAGATACTTCCTCGCGTCGTCGTCCTCCGACAGAGTCTGGAGTCTTTCTTTTACGAAATCGGCGTCGATTCTGACCTCGGACTCGCGGCCTTCCTCTCCGGCGTCAAAGCTAACATCCTCCAGCAGATGTTCCATCATCGCGTGCAGCCTGCGAGCGCCGATGTTTTCCATCTGAGCGTTCGTATTGGCGGCATATCCGGCAATCGCTTTAACAGCGTCGTCGGTGAAGATGAGCTCGACGTCCTCCGTGCCAATCAGCGCGACATACTGCTTTATCAGGCTGTTTTCCGGCTCGGTTAGAATCCGCATAAGATCGGCTTCGGAAAGCGCGTCGAGTTCGACCCTTATCGGCAGGCGCCCCTGAAGCTCCGGAGCCAAATCCGACGGCTTGCTGTGATGGAAAGCGCCGGCGGCAATGAACAAAATGTGATCCGTTGTGACGGAACCGTATTTTGTATGGACGGTCGTGCCCTCGATTATCGGCAGCAGATCGCGCTGCACTCCCTCGCGGCTCACGTCGGGGCCGGATTTGCCGGAGGCGCTGCCCGAGGCGATTTTATCTATCTCGTCGATAAATACTATGCCCTCTTCCTGAGCCCTGCCCAGCGCCTCCGCGCTTATGGCCTCCATGTCGAGCAGTTTTTCGGACTCCTCGGCCTGCATCATCCTTAGCGCCTCGTCGACTCTCATTTTCTTTCGGCTGGTTTTCTTGGGCATCATGCCGCCTATCAGCTCGCCGATGTTGATGCCCATCTCCTCCATGCCGCCGCCTATGAAACCCATGCCGACGCGCTGGCTCTCGGATACCTCGATCTCTACCTCGCGGGCGTCGAGTTTTCCGGCGCGAAGCAAATCGCGCATTTTCTCTCTCGTATGCGGGGATGGTTCCACTTCCATTACGTCCTCGGGCTCGTCATTCTCCTGTTTATCCTGGGCTGAATCGCCCATCATACCGAACATGCGCATCAGGTCGGAGACATTCGAGGCGCGCTTCTTTTTTCTTCCAGGCAAAAGCGCGTCCAGCATACGTTCCTCCGCGCTCGCCGCCGCCGCGTCCTGGACACTGTCAATCTTTCTCCTGCGCGCCATCTGCACGGAGACTTCAACGAGATCCCTTATCATGGATTCGACGTCGCGGCCGACATAGCCCACTTCGGTGAACTTCGTCGCTTCGACCTTCACGAACGGCGCTTCAACCAGCCTTGCAAGCCGGCGGGCTATCTCCGTTTTTCCCACCCCGGTCGGCCCCACCATCAAAATATTTTTCGGGGCTATCTCCAATCGCAGCTCTTCGGGCAAAAAGCGCCTCCTTATACGATTCCTGAGGGCTATTGCCACCGAGCGTTTCGCGGAATCCTGTCCGACAACATATCTGTCCAAATATGCCACGACGGAGCGCGGCGTCAAGTTAGAGCCCATTTCGAGCGGAATAGCCATCAGCAAATTTCCTCCAGTATTATCGCGTCGTTTGTATATATACATATTCGGGCCGCAATCTCTATCGAGCGCCGCGCAATATCGGCCGACGATAGTTCCGTCGTCTCAAGCATCGCAATCGCGGCTGCCTGCGCGAAACCGCCCCCCGAGCCTATCGCGGCTATCCCGTTCTCCGGTTCGAGTATGTCGCCCGAACCGGAGAGCATAAAGGTATCCTCGCTGTCGGCGACTATCATCATGGCTTCGAGCCTTCGGAGGTACTTGTCGGTGCGCCAGTCCTTCATCAACGCGCCCGACGCCCGCAGCAGGTTGCCGTGGTGTTTATCAAGCTCTTTTTCAAAACGCTCAAGCAGCGTCATGGCGTCGGATGTGCTCCCGGCGAAACCGGCAATCACATCCCGTCTTGCCTTTCCGGTTATTCTGCGCACTTTTCGCGCCGACGTCTTGACGATCAGATTTCCCTGGGTTACCTGGCCGTCACCCGCCATCGCGACCGCGCCGTCCTTCCTCACGCAAATTATTGTCGTTCCTTCCATATTATGCATTTATTCCTCGCCGCCTCCAAACCCTGAACGCGGATGCGTCCTGAGATAACTTTTTTTCATCTGCTCCACCGTGACCTTGAGATATTTCTGCGTCGTGGCCAGGCTCTCGTGTCCAAGCAATTCCTGAATGACCCGAAGCGGTGCGCCCCGCTCCAGCATGTGCGTGGCGAAGCTGTGCCTCATCGTATGAGGGCTCACATCGAAGAGTCCTGCCTGCCTCGATACAGCCACCACCATCCGATGGACGGTGCGTTCGGTTAATCTGCTTGCGCTCGCTTTTTCAGGATAGAAAAGAGGGGCGCTTCCCTCCGTCATGTGCCCTTTAAGAGCGGCCGAAATTTTCCATCTCGCGAGTAATTCCTGAACCGGCTTGCCGAAATATGCCCTGCGCTCCTTCGAACCCTTTCCCGTTACCCGCAGTTCGCGCTCGTCCATATCCACGTCGCCCCATTCAAGCGAGACCAGTTCGTTCACGCGCAAGCCTGCTCCGTACAGAAGTTCTAGTATTAATCTGTCGCGCTCACCCTTTTTGTTGGAGGCCGCCGCTATTTCCATCATTTTTACGACGTCGCCGTAGGCAATCGACCTCGGTATCGACGCCTCAATCTTTGGCCCGCGAAGACCGGCGCTAATGTTCTCCTTTATAAAGCCGACGGACGCAAGATATTTTACGAAACCCCGGAGCGCGGATAATTTTCTCGCGATAGAGCCGCGCGAGAAGCCATATCCGGACAGTTCCCGCAGGAAACCTCTCAGGCACTCCCTGTTAACATCTTCGGGCGCGGAGTATCCGGCCGATTTAAGGTAATCGGTAAACTGCGCCAGATCGACCGAGTAGTTAACCGTCGTGTTTTTTGCGCGCCCCTTCAGCGCGCCCGTATATTCTATGAACTCGTCGATCAGGCTCCCGAAACGTTCATAGAATGGGTTTTCCTCAGCTACTACCGCTTTGGAACGATTTCCAGCCAATAGCCGTCGGGATCCTCAATAAAATATATGCCCATACCCGGATTGTCATAACAGACGCAGCCCATTTCGTCGTGCAGGCGGCGGGCGGATTCGAAATCCGACGCCTCAAAAGCAATATGAGATTCGTTGTCACCCAAGTCATATGGCTCTTTGCGGTCGTGCAGGCATGTCAGTTCCAACTGAAAGCCGGTTTCGCCGTCGCCGAGAAAAACGAGCGTGAAGTCCGCGCTCTCCTTGCGCCGAATCTCCGTTAAACCGAGCGCTTTCTCGTAAAAATCCTTGCTGCGCTCGATGTCGAGCACGTTGAAATTGCAGTGAACTATTTTGAATTTCATTTGTTTATCCCCCCTGTGGATAACTCTATCTTTGTTTCCCGAATATTTTGATACATAAAGCGTAATGGCGCAACAGGCAAAGGCGTTTTGTCGGTCATTTCGGGTAAATGCCGAGAACAGATACAATACTAATTTTATTTAACATCTTGTACAATACGCTTATGAAATATTTATATGAAACTCATATGCACACTTCGGAAGTGAGCGCATGCGCCAGCAGTACCGCGGAAGAACAGGTTTATGCGTATAAAAATAAAGGATATGCCGGAATAATCGTCACTGATCATTTTATTAACGGTTACTCGACTTGTCCGGTATATCTATCATGGGCTCGGAAAATGAAGCACATTCTTTCCGGTTACGAGAAAGCGAAAATCGTTGGAGATAAGTGTGGCCTCGATGTTTTTCTCGGCTGGGAGTTTACTATCAAAGGGTCGGATTTTTTAACCTATGGTTTGGATTCGGATTTTTTATTATCCAATCCCAATATTGACAAATTAGCTATCGAAGATTACAGCGACCTGGTTCGAAAACACGGCGGCTACCTGGCGCAAGCGCACCCATACAGAGACAGGCCGTATATCGAGTTCAAATCTCCCGTTGCTCACCGTCTCATTGATGGAATTGAAGTCTGCAACGCGTTGGATACCTTTGAGAGCAACGCAAAAGCTCTGGCTTTCGCGAAGCGCCACGATTTGCCCATGCAGGCGGGCAGCGATTCCCACAACGCAAAGACCCCGTACCGCTGCGGCGTAGAGCTCGATAAAAAAGCAAGCAGCATCCACGATATAATCGAAGCCTTAAAAGCGAAAAAAGCAATTCCTTTTACATCGTAAAAGTTGAAAAACGAACAGCCTCGAAGCTATATCCCCGATCTCGCGCTTGAGTCCCGGGGACGAAGCGAGGCACGCGTTTCTTCCTTCACAATCGCCAGCGTATATCCTAACGGTTTCAAAATCTTAATCATACTGTTTATCTGCGGTGAATGTATCGCGCTTTCAAGACGCGCAATTACCGGCTGTTTTACCCCGCATAACTCCGATAATTGCTTTTGGGTCAACCCGCTTTGTTCACGCGCTTCTACAACGGCGGTGATCAGCGATTTCTCAAGGTTGATTATTTCTTCTTCCTCAGGCGTCAGATTTAAGTTTTTCCGAAAATCTTTCCAGTTGGTAGTCATTATATACGGTTCCTTTCTATATAGTCGGCAAGATTTCGTTTTGCCTGGTCAAACTCTCTCGGCGGAGTCTTATTGGTTTTCTTGGTGAAGTAGTGCAGTAAGATAAATCGGTTATCTTTGTAGTATGCAAATAGAATCCTGTTGTCCAGCGGCCTAAGTTCCCAAATATCGTCGCCTAAGTACTTGATAACAGGTTCACCGACTCGCGTTCCTTTTTCACAGAGAATATCAATGTAGGCAACAATCTTGTTGAAATTTATCCTCGCGTTTTTGTCGGTATAGGATTTTTGCCGTAATTTGCCGATAAATTCCGCAACTGGCGCGTCTCCTTTGCCGTCGCTGTAAAATATCACATCGTACATTAATATTCCTCCTGTTTCCAATGTAATTATAGCAAATTTGATATATTGCATCAATTGCAAATTTGCTATAACGAGCGACGCTCTGCCGCCCGTTTTATTTACTTTGACATATGTTCGCGTTCAGTTTCTCGGAGACGTGAAGAAAGCGTCAGCCGTCTTTTTAACATCAAGAATGCCGTACCTGCCGTTATGTTTAACGAAAGCGGTTACCGCGTCAGAGAAAATATATGGAATTACCTCGTTGCCGAATACGTCCACGAAGCCCCATGCGTTTCCTTTTTTTACGGCAATATACCCTTTTGCAATTGATGCGACGTCATCATAAATGAATTCCGTCGTTAAATTCCCAGTATTGTCGGCAAACGCGTATTTACCATTTTGCATGACAATGGCTATGGGGTTACGTAAGATGCTATTGACGGCGGTACATAAAATCAAATAACATGATGACCAGTCTAACCAGTTTGGGGGTAAAAGACTCATGAGCACATGGCAGCTCCAAGAAGCCAAAGCAAAGTTCAGCGAGGTGGTTAGGATGGCTGAATCCGAACCACAGATCGTGACCATGCGCGGCCGGCCAGCTGTGGTGATCATCTCACAGCGGGAATACCAGAAACTCGGGAAACCAAAGCCGTCATTTCTTGAACTCATGCAAAGCGCGCTGTTTTCGGATTCCGAAATTGAAATAGAACGCGACCGTTCAAGAGCGCGGGAAATTGACCTGTGAGATACCTTCTGGATACCTGTGTTCTGTCCGAAAGCCGGCGCAGATCGGTCGATAAAAATCTCAAAGCGTGGTTGACGGAAGTTCCAGATGAAGCTCTCTTCGTCAGCGTACTGACGCTTGGAGAAATACGCTACGGCATAGAAAAATTGAAAGAAGAAAAACGCCGAATACAGCTCGCTATTTGGTTGGAACATGAATTGACGACTTGGTTCGGAAGTCGTGTAGTGCCGCTGGATGTGGAAATCGCCGATCGATGGGGTTATCTGCGCGCGCATCACCGAACGCTCCCCGCAATCGACAGTCTTTTGGCTGCGACTGCTTTAACTCGCGATTTAATATTTGTCACGCGTAATACAAAAGACTTTATGAGTATAGATGGACTGAAAATTTTGAACCCCTGGGAGTGAATCGCGGTATATTTCCGGCGGCTTTACCGAAGAAAGAAGTTAGGGAATCTCAAAAAAATAATTACAAACAACACAACAGGGAGGAATTGTCAGTGAAAGAACAGAAAAGAAAGAGTTTCACCGGGCGCGGTTTGCTTAAGGCATTCGTCGCGGCGCTCCTGATTGCTGTCGTTATGCCGATTGTTGCCGGAGTATCAATAGCTTACGCGGCGCCGGAAAGCAAAAAATTAATCGTCTACTATTCATTGAGCGGCAATACTAAGGGTTTGGCGGAACTGATTCAATCTCTTACGGGCGCTGATATTTTTGAGCTGAAACTCGTCGACCCATATCCCGAAGAATACGACGCGGTGGTTGAGCGAGCCCGCCGCGAGCTGGAATCCGGCGATCTGCCGGCGCTCGCCGAAAACATTGCTAACCTGGCCGATTACGATGTGGTTTTTTTAGGCACCCCAAACTGGTTTGGTTCCCTGTCGCTGCCGGTCTTCACTTTTATTGACTCCCATGACCTGTCGGGCAAGACCATCGTTCCTTTCGTTACCCACGGGAGAGGCGGATTGCAGGATCAAGTCACGGATCTCAAGGCGCTTATTCCCAATGCCGCGTACCTTGAAGAATTTGCGCAATTCCGAGACGAAACCGTCGAATCCGACGTTTCGCAATGGCTGGCCAGAACAGGAATGCTCAGGTAATTACGTCAAAATAACAACGCAGGCAAGCGCGTACTGCAAAAAGTTACATTTTGGCGCGCGTTTTATTTACATCGCGAAAGTCAAAAAAACAAACAGCCTCGAAGCTATGTCCCCGACCTCGCGCCTGAGAGTCGGGGACGAAGCGAGGCGCGCCCTCGCCTCCGGCTCCAAGCTCACAAAAGCGTCCGCGGGAGACAGGCAGGCGATCCTGATTATATCCAAAGCTTCCGGCGACGCTTTCTTAAAATTCGAGTGGCTTGCGCTGCACAAGCCGCATAAAAAACCCGACTCCGTCATCGCGGCTCCTTCGCCTGCGGTAAGAGGCGAGCCGCACTCAGGGCAATTTTCGAGCGACGGCGCTACGCCCCAAATATTCCCCCACCTCCACGCGAATCTTACGTCGAGCAGCGTGGGACATAATCCCCGCGAGAGGTTGGTCATGCTTCCCCAGAATAACGAAAGCACTCCGTTGTTTTCGAATCCTAAGGGAAGCCGCGCTCCGAGTTCCTTGCACCATCTTGCCGCGCACAGAAGGGATTTTTTAGAAAGCCGCACCGACAGGAAATCCTCCGCAACGTCGACGCCCTTGAGATAGAGTCTTTTCGGCCCCTGATAAAGTATGAAGCGCCCCCATATCATAGGCTCCGTCGCGCCGCCGAACCTGCTTCGCGGCCCCGGCGCTCCGGCCCAGACCGCTCCCATGTCGCGTAAAAAAAGAAGACAGTCTCCAGACTTGGGCGACGTCTCCCTTCTTCGCAAAACGACTCCGTCCGCATGGTAATTCCCCTGCGGAAGAAGATCCGAGACGAGGGGGATTACCTTCGATAACCCGCCCTTTGTATTCCCGTTATCGATTTTCTCCATCCGGGTTTGACCTTCACCCACAAATTCAGCGTCACAGGATATCCGAAACGGCGTTCCATCTCGGCGCGCGCCCCAGACTTAATCTGTTTTAACTTCGAGCCGCCTTCGCCGATCAGTATGCCCTTCTGCCCCTGACGCTCCACTATGATTTCAGCCCTTACCACGGACTTTTTTAATTCCGGATATTCGTCGGGACTTTTGAATTCCTCGACTATCACCGCAACGCTGTGAGGAACCTCCTGCTCGGTGGAAAGAAGTATCCGCTCGCGTATTATCTCCTCGGCTAGAAATCTCTCCGTCGTGTCCATCAGCACATCATCGGGATATATAGGGGCGCCCTCGGGCACGCGGTTCGCGAGTTCGTCCCTCAGCGTCTCGATATTTGTGCCGTAGAGAGCCGAAACTGGAACCACCGCCGCGGGATGTATCCGTTCCTGGATTGGCTCCAGCCACCGCCAAAAATTCTCCCCGCTGTTATCCGCGGAGGACAATTTGTCTATTTTATTTGCAGCCAACACCACCGGGAGTCCGGCATGTTCCACGCGGGCGCATACCCGCTCGCCGTTCTCCCCCAATGGGCGTCCCGCCTCAAGGACGAGACACGCCACATCGGCCGACTCCAGCGCCGACTCTATCTCCCGCGTCATGAACTCCCCAAGGGCAAACCGGGGTTTGTGAATCCCGGGCGTGTCCACAATGACCAACTGGCAATCGCCGGTTGTGAGAACGCACCGCACCGCGTTCCGCGTGGTCTGCGGCTTGTCGGAGACGGCGACTGCGCGCTCCCCCAGCATCGCGTTAATTATGGACGACTTCCCGACGTTCGGAGCTCCTGCGAGCGCAACGAAACCTGCGCGGAATTTGCGAAAAGATTTGCAGCCATTATTGCCGTCACTCATCGGCGGGCGCTTCGTCCTCCGCCTGCATCTCCATTCTAACCTGGAGTATTCTGTGATCGGCCACTTCCACCGCCGTCAATTTCCACGAACCGTACGTGACGATCTCCCCCTCCTCGGGAAAGTTGCCCTTTAAGGACAGCAGCATACCGGCCACTGTGTCCACATCCTCGAATTCAAACGCGTACGACAGTGTCTCAGACAGTTCGTCAAGGTTGACGTAACCCTGCACAAGATAGACGCCCGGAGTCTCCTCCAACACGTCCGGCGTCTCGTCGTCGTACTCGTCCTGAATATCGCCGACTATCTCCTCAAGCAGGTCTTCGAGCGTGACCAACCCGGCGGTGCCGCCGTACTCGTCCACCACTATGGCAATGTGTTTTTTTGCTTTTTTCATCAAGTCGAACGCTTCGTCAGTCTTGACGGTCTCAGGGATAAACAGCGGCTTTCTATGGACGCTTTCAACCTTGTCCGAAAGCGCGCCGCGAGACAGCGGTTCAAGCAAATCCTTTGCGTAGAGGATTCCAGTTATCCCGTCCAGTTCCTTCTCGTATACAGGTATGCGGGAGTGCCCGCTGTCCTGGAATATCGCCGAGGCCACCGCGACGGTTGTGTCCGAAGACATGGCCTCCATATCGGTGCGCGCAACCATCACCTCGGAGACCCTTGTCTCTTCGAAGGCGATTACTCCGCTTATCATCTTTCGCTCATCTTCCTCTATCGCGCCGAATTCCTCACTCTCGCTGACGATGACCTCCAGATCCTCGCGCGAAACGAATGAATTGTAAGTGTCGAGTTTGAGCCCAAGCATCCTTCCCGCTAAAGCGATGCACTTCTGGACGAGGGCTATTACCGGCCACAATACAATGTTGAAAAATCGGAGTAAGGAAAGAGATTTATTTATAACGAAATCTTTGTGAACAATCGCGATATTCTTTGGTAATATCTCGCAGAAAACAACGATCAAAGCGGTCATGACCACGACCGCAACCACCGGCCCTTTGCCGAATCCAAAAATCTTCGAAAACATGACCGTGGCAACGGAACTCGCCGCTATATTGACTATGTTATTGCCTACCAGCGTAACTGATAGAGCGCGCTGTATATTCGCCGAAAGCCAGGCGAAATCCTTTTTTTTGTCGGGATGCGCATTCTCAAGAACTTTCAGCTTTGCTTTCCCTGCCGCTGTTATCGCCGTCTCAGCCGAACTGAAAAAAAACGAAAAGACCAGCAACAACAGAAGCAGGCCGATACTGCCGACCAAATCGGAACTCACTCCGCCATCAATCCTCCCTTGCGCTTCGTTCGCAGCTCTCCACGATACTTTCCTGGAGCTTCCACATCGAGCGCCGGCGCTCTTCAGTATCATGATCGTATCCGACGAGATGCAGGACGCCATGAACAATGATTCTCACCATTTCGTAATTATATCCTATATTCTCTTTCGCGGCATATGCTCGGACAAAATCGGGCGATATCACCACATCGCCGAGCGGCAATTCATCCCAATCCCGCGGCGGAACAAAGCGGCCGTCATGCTCCCACAGCGGAAACGACAGGACATCCGTTACTTCATCGAAACCCCGGTATCGCGCATTCAGCTCCCGCATCTCATCATCCGTCACGCAAGTGACAGCCGCGCTCGCTCTAATATCACCCAACAGAGGCGTAAGAGCGCGTTCGATTTCATCTGACAGCGACTCGACGCGCGGGAGGGAAAATCGGGACGCTTCTGAAATATCCAGCGTGAATTTCACAGCCGGTCAAACTGTTCGTTCATGAGACGGACGCTTCTTTTTGAGGTTCCCCGGCGGACATGTGCGAGACCGCAGGGGTATTATCATCGTCGTGCTGCAACGGTCTTATCTCGCGCGTGTGATACATTGACATAAGCGCGTCGACCATTGCGTTTTTAATGGCGTTGAGGTCTTTCAACGTGAAGTCCACGCTTACGAACTGCCCGCTCATTATCTTGGAGTTGATCACTTCCTCGACCAGCCGCTCCATATCAGGCCGTCCTGATGGCGGTTTTTCCAGACTTTTCAGCGCCGCGTTGATCGAGTCCGCAACCATCAGCAACGCTGTCTCCGGGCTCCTTGGCGCCGGCCCGATATAACGAAAGTCATCCTTGTCCACGGCGCTTCCGCCATCCTCCGCGTCCTTGTTTTCCTCGACCGCTTTCATATAGAAGTAGTTCAAAAATGTCGTCCCGTGATGTTCGGCAATAAAATCCTTTATCCTCGCGGGAAGTTTGTATTCGTCCGCGAGTTTCAATCCATCGGGAATATGACTCAGTATCATCCTGACGGAGTCTCCCGGCGACAGTCTGTCGTGGATATTGTCCCCGAACGATTGGTTTTCCACAAAATAGTGCGGCCTTTTCAGTTTGCCGATGTCGTGATAACACGCCCCAGCCTTTATCAGAAGCCCGTTCATATCCAGCCTGTCCGCCGCCGCTTCGGCAAGCGCGCCGACCGTCAAGGCATGATGATATGTTCCAGGGGCCTCCAGTTGCAGGCGTTTTAACAGAGGCCGGGCCGGATGGCTCAACTCGATAAGGCGCAGCGGCGATAATATGTCGAATATATACTCCCAAAGCGGTATGAATGACACCGCTAAACTGCTCCATCCCACGCTTAATGTTAAGCTGAAGAAGATATTTATCAAGATACTTTGTATCGGTTCAGTACTCCATCGAATTAAAAACGGCGGGGGCAAGCCGAGTCCCCATCTGACAAAAAAAGACGTGACGCCAAGGAATACTCCGAGGCTGAACACGCCGGTCCAAATCTTAATCCTGCTCGGCGCTTCCTTAATAAGGAAAAAGCTCGAACCGGCCGCAACGCCGCATATGATACAACCGACGGCAATCATCGCGTTAATACCCGGAAAGGCCATAATGTAACCGATGAGTCCGCCGCCCAGCACCGCGTGGAACGCGAACATTTTTGGCAGGCTCAGGAACATCCATCCCGAGAGAGCCAATATCGCCATCGAGTCATAATCCCATATGGAAGGAATATTCTGGGCGATCCAATAAATAAGTATCATAACCAAAACGTAGGCCCATTCCCTGCGGGAGAGAGTCACTTCCTGATTCAGCCCGTTCCAGATCAACCACATCGACCACACGAATGTCAGCATTACGACAAACCCAATGTGCCTCCAGGGTATCGCGGCGTCCGGGTATCCGTTCTCGCGCAACAGAACAGCCATCTCCCGCGTAACCACCTGACCCTCCTGAACCAGTGTGTGACCAATCTGAATATCCCTGATGAATGACGGTATATGTGAAGATACTTCCTCGCGGAGGCGTTCCGCCATCTCGTTGTCATCGATCACCGTGGGAACGAGAAGAGTATCCAGAAGCTGGAAGACTACATTTTGGTCGGCCTGCGGCAAATCAACGTTCCTCAGATTATCCCATATCATGGATCTCTGTTCGGATCGTGTCGCGAACCTGTCATAATTTCTTTCCGCTATCTCGACCGCGGTATTTATCACCGCCGCCCGGATCTCGTCCGGCATTGCCTCCACAATTTCCTCAAGCTGGGGCGGAGCGAAGCTCAGGTCGCCCTCATTTTTTAAGTCGGCGATTCGGTCGAGAACCAACTGGGTGGAACGTCTATTCCGCACGCGGACGTTCACTATCTGATCCGCCGCAATGTTGCGCGCTTCGCTCGTAATATCTCTGTCAACGAACCGCGTTGTCACGCGGGCGATATATGTGCGCGGCGACGGGAACCCCACCAGATAATTTTCGCCGGTGTCGATGAAATACCAACGCGACACGGCTATAACAAGAGCAAATAAAACCAGGATAAGCCCAATCACAATATAAAAGGCAAACGCAATACCGTCTCGCGCAAATTCGGCGCGCCTGCGGTTAAAAGACGAAACAGGATTATGAAACGAACGTCTGCGAAGCCTCGGCATCTCTTTCGTGCTCTTCGTACGCCCGCACGATTCTCTGAACGATATCGTGTCTCACCACATCACTATTGGAGAGTTCGCAAAAGGCAACTCCTTTCACTCCCCTCAAAATGTCCCTGACGGAGCGAAGGCCGGATTCCTTGCCACGCGGCAGGTCGACCTGCGTAATGTCGCCGGTTATCACAACTTTTGAACCCAGCCCAAGGCGCGTTAACAGCATCTTCATCTGCTCGCGGGTTGTATTTTGCGCCTCATCGAGAATTATAAAACTGTCGGTTAAAGTCCTCCCCCTCATGTAGGCCAGAGGCGCGATTTCGATAACGCCCTTTTCTATATACCGGCCGAACCTGTCGGGAGGAAGCAGATCGTAAAACGAGTCGTAGAGCGGCCTTAAATACGGCTCGATCTTCTCCATCAAATCGCCCGGGAGATAACCGAGCCGCTCGCCCGCCTCAACAACGGGGCGCACGAGGACAATCCTCGTTGTCTTCGCCGCCTTGAAGGCCGCGACCGCCATGGCAACGGCAAGATAGGTCTTGCCTGTCCCCGCCGGTCCGATGGCAAAAACCACGTCGTTCTTATCTATCGCGTCGACATAAGCCCACTGTCCCGGAGTGCAGGGGCGTACCTGACGCCCTCGATTAGTGACGCACACGGTTCTCTTTACAAAAGACATCATATCCGGTTTATCGCCCGCAACAACCATGTCAAGCGCGCATCGCACCTCGGCGTTTGTGGGACGCAAACCCTGCGCCGTCATTTCGGCAAACTGACCGAGAAGGCCGGCCACTCCCTCCGCCAATCCCGTACCGTCGTCGGGAACGTGAATTTCAGTACCACGCGCGGATAACTTCAAGCCGATTCGTTCCTCAACAGCCGACAAAAATTCGTCCTGTGAGCCGAGGAGCCTCGACAGCAAGTCCTCCGAAGAGATCGTCACCGTTCGCATCGCGCACATAGACTTACGCTCGAACTACCTCCTTTACTTCGGGAACGAAACGCTGAACCACGCCTTCAACCATGTTGCGGAGCGTAGCCGCGGCGCCGGGACATCCGCTGCAAGCGCCGCGCAGTTCCACTTTAAGCACCCCGCTTGCCTCATCAAAACCCATAAACTCTATACCGCCGCCGTGCGATTCTATCACCGGACGAACGTGCGTCTCAAGAACTTCGGCAATTTTTTCAGCAGTTGTAGCCATATCAAATTCCTCCCTGAGTGTGTTTAAAATTTTTTCGCAGCCTGCCACAGGATTTCCAGTTCGTCCAGCGGCATACTCTCCATCACGCGCTTCTCTTCCGACGCGAGCGCTTCCATCCGCCTGAAACGCGATATGAACTTCTCATTTGCTCCCTGCAAAGCGTTCTCAGGATCTATCTCCAGATGACGCGCCATGTTGGTCATGGCAAATACCAAGTCGCCGAACTCCTCCCTGATTGCGTTCGCGTCGGAAGCGATTATCTCCGCCTTCAGTTCGTCAAGTTCCTCCAATACCTTGGCGCGAACCGAGTCCACGTCGCCGAATTTCCAGTCAAAACCTTTTTTTGCCGCCCTCTCGGACACTCGAAGCGCCCGAAGCAACGCCGGAAGCCCCCTCGGAACGCCGGCCATTGCCGAATCGTCCTCATTGCGCCGCTTTCTCTCGTCGGACTTGATCATCTCCCAGTTGCGGCTGACTTCTGAAGCGCCGTTTACCGCAACGTTACCAAAGACGTGGGGATGCCGCTTGATCAATTTATCACAGATTGCGCGGCATACGTCCCGTATGTCGAACAATCCTCCCTCGGCGGCAACCGTGGCTACAAAAACCACCTGAAGCAAAAGATCGCCGCTCTCCTCGCATATCTCGCGAGCGTCCCCGCCGCCGATAGCCTCGACAAGCTCATGGGCTTCCTCCAAAATGTAGCGCCGCAGACTTTCAAGCGTCTGTTCCGCGTCCCACGGACAACCGCCGGGAGCGCGAAGCTTCCTCATTATCTCAAGCAAAACGTCGAACCCGCGTTCGCCCGACTCGCCAAACTCACCAAAGACTTCGCTCGAACTATCTTTCGCTTCTATCATAATTTGCATTGTATCAGATTTTTGTAATTTTTTCAGGAGTAGTAAATTGCGTGAAAACAGCAAGCGCTTCCATGCCCCCTGGCCCCAGAAAACCTCGCTTGTTTTTGAACCACTTTTTTGGAGGAAGTTTTTTCATGATTGGGCTGTCGGGCAGGCAGTGTATCGAGTTTTCACCCGCGCCGCAAAAGACTTTCAGAATGCCTTGATCCGGCCCAATGACGCGCAATTTCGCCACGTCGAATAAAAATTTCAGAGTGCGGGGAATGGGGCCGAACCGATCCGCGGTCTCCGAGGCAAGAGCGTCGAGCGTTGTAATATCCCTCGTCCAGAGCAATTTTCTGTAGAGGGCGACTCTCAGGCTCTCGTGCGGTAAATATTTTTCAGGTATGGCGGACGGAATTGTAACTTCGATCTGCGTACTCTCCCTGGCGTCGCCCTTGATCCTGCGCACCGCTTCTTCCAGCAAATCACAGTAACGCTGAAAACCGACGCGCCCGAGATTGCCGTGCTGCGCGACGCCGACCAGTTCTCCTCCGCCGCGTATTTCGAGATCTCTTTTAGCCAGCTCATAACCCGCTCCAAATTCACCCAAAGCGGAAATCGCCTCAAGACGTTCCATCGACTCCTTTGTGAGAGTCATTCCCTCGGGATACAGGAACAGGGCGAAAGCCTGCTCCTCTCTGCGCCCGACCCTGCCGCGAAGCTGGTGCATCTGCGCCAGCCCAAGATCCTGCGAATCGCTCACTATGAGGGTATTTGCCATCGGCATGTCGAGCCCGCTCTCCACAATTGTTGTACAGATTAGAATATCCAGATCCCCGTCGGTGAACTTATTCATCGTATTCTTTAAATTTTTCTCCGGCATCCGCCCGTGCGCGACCTCCATGCGGAGTTTGGGGAACAGGCGGCGTACCATCAGGGCTTCGCGCTCTATCGTGTTCACCCTGTTATGCACGTAGAATATCTGTCCGCCGCGCGAAACTTCCCTTAAGACCGCATGTTTAACTAGCGACTCGGACCACATCCCTGTCGCGGTAATTACCGGCAGGCGTTTTCGCGGCGGCGTCTCAAGCAATGAAAGGTCGCGAAGCCCGGAGAGCGAGAGATGAAGCGATCGCGGGATCGGCGTGGCGGACAGCATCAAAACGTCAACTCCGGGATACAAATTCTTGAGATGTTCCTTGTGCATCACGCCGAACCTGTGTTCCTCGTCCACAATAACGAGCCCAAGATCTTTGAACATCACGTCCTTTCCCAGTAATCTGTGAGTTCCTATCAAGACGTCGACCTTGCCCTCCGCAGTGTCCGCGAGAATACATTTCTGCTTCGCCGCGGAAACAAAACGCGAGATAACCTCCACTCTCGCGCCGAACTGGTCGAAGCGGGCGCCCCACGTCGAGTGATGCTGTTCGGCAAGAAGCGTGGTCGGAGCGACAAGCGCCACCTGACAACCCTCGAATATGCATTTGGCGGCTGCCCGGAGCGCGACTTCCGTCTTGCCGAAACCGACGTCCCCGACAAGCAGTCTGTCCATCGGCATGGGCAGCGCCATATCCCGCGATACTTCGTCAACCGCGCGGAGCTGATCTGAAGTCTCCTTGTACGGGAAGGTACGCTCGAACTCCGCCTCCTGCTCCGGATCGCCTTTGAAAGAACGTCCGGACGTCATCTCTCGCTTCGCGTATACGTCCACAAGGTAACGCGCCGCCATTTCGGCTTGTTCTTTGGCGCGCCGCGAGGCTTTTTTCCAGCGGCCCCCGCGCAGGTTGTCGGCAACCGGTTCAGCTCCCGGATATGTCCTGTACGGCGATATTTTATGGAAATGCATGACCGGTATTTTCAGCCTGCGTTCTTCGGCGTACTCCAGAACAAGATACTCCTGAACGCCCTCCGGGGTATCCATCTGCTCCGAACCCATATATCGGGCAACTCCGTAATCCTCATGAACCACCCATTGCTCCGGCAGAAGGCGATCTCCCCAATCGAGAGGAACGCGCGCTTCACTTGACGGCCCCGAAGCGACAAGGCCGGACAGTTCCAGGTCTCCTATAAAAAGAGTCTTCGCGTGAGAATCGTAAAATCCTTCGGAAATCGAGCCTTCCGTTGAACTGTATCCCCTGTCCGAAGCCCATCGCCTGAAGTACTCCGTTTCGGAAATCACATAAATGAAAACGCCTCTTGAGATCATATCTTCGCAGTAAGCCTCAAGGTCGCGCCTGCGCCCCCTGAAATTCGGCAGACCGGTTATGCGGCTGCTTCGTTCTGTTCTGGAAATACCCGCCGTCATCCTCACCCTGGGAAACAGAGCAAGGGAGCGTTCGATCTCAAGCCAACTGTATGTTCGCTCTCTTTCATCATCGAGACCGGCAAGAAGCCAAGCGTAATTGTCGGCCGCGTTCTCCAGTTCCGACGGCTCAATAAATAAAACGTGCATGTCGGGAGGAAAGAAATCTTCGAGCGATGCTTTATGTCTCGACGACAGCGCCCTTATCTCCGTGCGGGTGAGGCTCGCCACGCTTTTTTGGGTATCGGTTGCGAAATACCTGAGGCTTTCTATGTCGTCGTCGAAAAATTCAACTCGAACCGGCCACGAATTTGACGGATCGAAAAAATCCACTATTCCGCCCCTGTATGTAAACTGTCCCGGGGTCCATACTATATCAGTCTTCTCATATCCGTGAGAAGCCAGCCATTCCAACAATAACGAACGCCCGGCGCCGGAACCGTTCGCTATATGCATTCTGTCCCCGCCAACCGAGATCGGCCCCATCAGCGCGCCGGCGGATGCGAGCAAAATACCGCCCTGCCCCATCCATCGCGCCATGACTTCGCCTCGGGACGCAATTGTCGTCTCGTACATCCCGTGGTCATCTTTAAAAGAGGCTATCGCTAATTCGGGAAGAATGGATATTTGCGGCAATTCGGCATATTGCCGGATGGATTTTGCGTCGGCAGCAAAATCCCGCACATACCTCAAGTTTTGCAATATAACCAGCAGAGGTCTCGAAAATTCCCGGCATATCCAGGGACGGGCCGCCCCGGCAACGGGGAGATGAAGTAAAATATTCCCGCGCCAGTCGGAAGAATCAAGCGTACATACGCGGGCAGGCGGTATATCCTCCCTCATTATATTACGCTCCGGCGATTTTTAACGTGAATCCATCGGCCGCGCCGGCAAGCCATTTTACCAGGGCGTCACGCGCCGCGGACTCGATCTCATGCCACGCGTCGCGCTGATCTTTCGATATTTTACCCAACACCCAGTTGATAACAGGCACTTCCGAGGGCGGAGCGCCGACGCCTATTCGCAGGCGCGGAATATCCAGCGTGTCAAACGCCGTTATTATGGATATCATTCCCTTGTGTCCGCCCGCCGAACCGGAAGCGCGATACCTGAGAGTTCCGAAAGATATCGCCACGTCGTCGAACACAACCAGCATATCTTCAGGAGCTATGTCAAAATACCTCGCCGCCTCCAACGCCGACTTGCCGCTCAGGTTCATATAGGTATACGGTTTGAGAAAAGCCACGCTCTTTCCATCAAATTGCGAAGCAGGCCAAAAAGCCCCGCCGAATTTCATGCGGGGCTCTCCCAGGCTTTTCATGCTAGTGTATGAATCTATTATGAGCCAACCTGCGTTATGGCGGCTCCAAAAATATTCGAGGCCCGGATTTCCCAGCCCCACAACCAGTTTCAATATTTTTTACCGCGTTTCCCTAGTCCTCTTCGTCCTTGCGTTTGCCCTTGCCGACCACTTCGACCTCGGCTGTATCTTCCGCCGCCTCTTCATCCGTTTCTTCGGCAGTCGCCTTCGGGCGTGCGATTATCACCACGGGCAAATCCATCGAGGTAACGACTTCAGCGCTCTCGGGCATCTTGATATCCCGAACGAAAATTTCGTCGCCGAGCGCCATCTGCGCGGTGTCCAATACGATCTCCGAGGGTATTTCTGTCGGCAGGACGAAAATATCCACCTCGCGAAGCGGCTGCTCCAGCACCCCGCCCATCTTTACGCCTGCCGTTATTTCTTTGTTTATTACTCTGATCGGTATCGCTACTTTGACCTTTTGATCCTTCACAAGCTGATACAGGTCGACGTGGAGAATATTGCGGGTGATGGCGTGACGCTGCACGCTGCGCAGCAAAGCCATTTCAACGCGTCCGTCCGGCATCTCGAGATCTATCATGCTCGTCTCCCAGTTCATGGCGTTGGCAATGGGCGATAATTCCCTGATATCCACTGTTCCAACAACGCTGTCCCTGTATCCGGGTCCATAGAAAACGACCGGCACCATGCCCTTTGCTCTCAGCTTGCGGCACTTGCCCTTTCCTGTTTCCGTCCGATTAGCGAACTTTATTTTAACTGTCATACGCTACGCCTCCTTAAATTTTTCGAATCTAATTTTTTGAGTTTATAATTCTCTTCTCCTTGGTTTCGGTTGGAAGAGTATGCTTATAGAGTGGTCGAGATGTATCCTTCTTATGGCCTCCGCGAAAAGAGGCGCTATCGACATGATAATTATCTTTTCCGAACGTTTTTCCGGCGGAATCGGGATTGTATCCGTCAACACCATCTCCACTAAAGGTGAATTGCGGATATTTTCAATCGCGTTACCGGACAGCACGCCGTGAACCGAGCTCGCGTAAACGCTCTCCGCCCCGTACTCAATGAGGGCGTTCACCGCGTTTACTATACTCCCGCCGGTATCTATAATGTCGTCAACCAGCACGGCTATTTTACCTTTCACCTCGCCGATGATCTCCAGTACCTCGCTTTGGTTCGCCACGTCATACGATCTGCGCTTGTCAATTATCGCAAGCTCCGTGTTGAGCTGTTCCGCAAATTTGCGCGCCCTCACCACGCCGCCTATGTCCGGCGCAACCACTATCACCCGGCGCTCGCGCAAAGCGTCCTTCAATATTCTCTTGAAATGGGAAGCGAGCAATGGAATTCCGGTCAAATGGTCGACGGGGATGTCAAAAAAACCCTGGAGTTGTCCGGCGTGAAGATCGGCTGTAATAACCCTGTCCGCGCCCGCGGTTTCCAGTATGTTCGCAATCAGCTTTGCCGTTATTGGTTCGCGCGCGCGTGCCTTGCGATCCTGCCTGGCGTATCCGAAATACGGCAGTACCACGTTTACTCTGTACGCGGAGGCGCGCCTCATGGCATCGATTATCAGCAGAAGTTCCATCAGATTCTCATTCACGGGCTCGCAGGTCGGCTGGACGATAAACGCGTCTGTACCGCGCACGCTCTCCTGGAGGGACAGTCCGATCTCGCCGTCGGAGAAGCGGAATAACTTCGGCCCCGAAATTTGAATGCCCAAATTGGAACATATTGATTTCGCGAATTCCACATGCGCGCTGCCGGAAAAAATCTTAATATCTCTGGAGGCAGACTCCATTATCTAATCCTCCTTGCTTTTTATTTGTTTCGCTCCCAAGTTCTTTCTACTGCTCCAATCGTTCACATTGCTCTGGCGTTCTCGGGCGATCCCGAGCGCGTCGTCCGGGATATCCTTCGTAATTACGGAACCCGCGGCGGTAGTCGCCCTGTCTCCGATTGAAACAGGCGCTACGAACATCGTTGCGCTGCCTACGAAGCAGCCTTCGCCGATTTCAGTGGTGTTTTTGCTCACTCCGTCGTAATTACAGGTGACGGAACCCGCTCCTATGTTTGTGCCTCTCCCGATTTTGGAATCCCCAAGGTACGTCAGGTGCAGAGCCTTTACGTTCTCGCCCAGAATGCTGTTTTTTACCTCCACAAAGCGCCCGACCTTCGACCCCGCTTTCATCACCGAATTATTACGCATGAAAGCGAAGGGACCGACCTCCCCGCCCTCTCCTATCACTGTGTCGGAAATGACGGACGGACCCCAAACCTTTGAATCGGCTTCCATACGAACCCCGTGCAGCGTTGACCAGGCGCCTACTCTGCATCCGTCGGAAATGTGCGATTTTCCCCATATCTGTACGCCTGGCTCCAGAATTACGTCAGGTTCGATCTCAACGCGCGGTCCTATCCAGGTGATATGCGGATCCATACACTTGAGCCCGTTATTCATATGTTCGTCCAGTATTCTCTTTTTCAATTCTTCAGACGCCATTGCGAGTTCGTGCGGCGTATCGACGCCAACGAACTCGGTTGGGTCTTTGCAGATTATGACGCAGACGTCGCTCTCCGTCTCGTCGATAAGCTGAATTGCTTCTGTGATTTTGTACTCGCCCCTGGCGTTGTCATTTGTCAGATGGTCGATAACCGCCGAGAGAACGCCGGTGTTGAAAAGATAAACGCCGTAGTTGATTTCCCTCGTTCTGAGCTCATCCACCGACGCGTCGCTCTCGTCCACTATCCGCACCCCTCCGTCGGCAAGCCTCACGATCCTGCCGTGCCCGGAGGGATCGTCCGCCACGAAACTCATCACGGCGGCTCCCAGGCAGGAACGCTGGTATATTTCGACCATATCTCTCAAAGATTCGGAACGCACCATCGGCACGTCGCCGGACAGCACCAGTAAGTCGTCAAACTTCTTCCACCAATGCCCGGCGGATCTCACGGCGTGTCCGGTGCCGAGCTGCTCATCCTGCCGGATTACTTCGACTCCCGGCCATTCGCGCTTAATATATTCCTCTACAAGTTCCCCCTTATAACCGACCAGCGCCGCTATATTTTCGAATCCGGCGTCATGAGCCGCCCTGAGAGGATAGTAAACCATCGGTTCTTCGAGAATTGATTGAAGGACTTTCGGTTTACCGCCGCGCATCCTCACCCCGCGTCCTGCCGCGAGAATAAGAATGCCCATTGATCGAGGCTGATTACTCATTTGATTACACTCCCTCCGGTGAAGAACCACCGAAGCAATATTATGAGGAAGCCTTGCGACTTCCCCGAATTTATCTGGCTGGGGTGGATGGATTCGAACCATCGATGACGGGTCCAAAGCCCGTTGCCTTGCCGCTTGGCTACACCCCAAGGGCAAAGGACATTATATCATAACGTCTTGATTTCGCAGTGTTTCGGGAACATAAAAAATTCATATCTCAGCGGAATCCACGCGCACATAAAGTTATTTCGCCTGCGAAACAGCTTCGGATTTTAATTCCTGGAAGAGCTTGCGCCCTTCGTTAATTATAAATATTCCCGAGACAATCATCGCGCTCCACGATGGAACCCCAACCACGTCGGACGTGTTCATCATCATTGCCGCCGCGGCAAACAACAAATAAGCGCTCACTGTGATGGTGATCCACCACTTTCCGACGCCGAATTTGTAATTCTCGAACGCCATGAAAGCGCGCGAGCATGACGCGAATATCATCCAGACTCCGATCAAAACCGGAAGCTTGAATAATAAAAGCCCCACCCGCGCAAGGAACAACAATCCAAAGACCGCGTTTTGAATACCTATAAGGATAAACCACCTGGGGCGAACTGCGGAGTTTTTAAGGGAAATATACGGCACAATATAATTAATGCCCGAGATTAAAAGACCTATTCCAACCACTGTTGGAAGCGAAGGAAATCTCAATATGGGGTTCAGCGCGCCCAAGACGCCCGCCAGAATAATTATCACTCCGTCGGTGAACAGCGTCCAACGTACGGTTTTTTTTAAACCAGGCTCGAAGCTCGCGGGTCGGCTCATTGTCTGTTGGAGTTTCGCGCGGCGTTTCTCTCGACAATCATGCGAATTAAAACGTTATTACTCCACGGCGAGTTTTGCCTCGAAGAGCCAACTCCACTGCTGGTCACGACCACCGCCGTCACTATCAGAAAAGCGATGATCAGCGTCGCGAGCAGCATCTGGTATGCCTTGTTCTGTTTGACATATAGAGAATTGCGGCGTCTATTCGGCCTTTGCATTCCCGGCATCCGATCATCATCTCCCTTCATTGCCCCGTATGAAAACGCTCCGAATTCACATATTTGATTCTACACCAGAATAACTGACTTGTCATTTTGTTAATTTGCGGTTCACCGGAATATCATATCAAAAATCGCGGAAATACGCTATATCGCCCGCGGCGTCTTCTAAACCAGAGACAGAGCTTCGGCGTCGCCCACCAGAGTTACATCGTTGTGGAGCTGAAGAACTGAGCCCGGTACCGAAGGAGTAACCGGACCAAAGAAGGCTTTATTTAATATCTCCGATTTTTGCACTCCGCTCGCAACAACCAGAATACGCTTAGACTGCATTATGGATTTTATACCCATGGTGATAGCGCTTCGAGGCACGTCCTCCTCACGCTCGAAGAAACGTTTATTGGCTTCTATCGTAACGTCGGACAATTTAGCGACGTGCGTATCTTTGTCAAACGCCGTACCCGGTTCGTTGAATCCAATATGACCGTTTTGTCCCAGACCGAGAAGTTGCATATCAATACCGCCCGCCTTTGCTATCAGGCGTTCGTAGTTCTGACACTCGTTTTTCGTGTCGCCGGCTTTTCCGTAAGGAATGTGGATGTTTTCCAGGGATATATTCACATGATCCCAAAAATTTTCCTTCATGAAATGGTGATAGCTGTTGACGTCGTACCTTGAGAGTCCGACATACTCGTCCAGACTGAAAGTCGTCACCTCTGAGAAGTCAATGTCGCCCTTTTTGTACCACTCGATGAGCTGCCTGTATATTCCCAGCGGCGTGGAACCCGTGGCAAGCCCCAATACGCAATTTGGCTTTAATATAACCTGAGCCGACAGTATATTTGCGGCCTTCCGGCTCATATCATTATAATCCGTCGCCCTGTATATTCTCATTGATGTCATCCCTTCATTATCAATATTTAGCCGTATTGCCCGCCTGGCGTCCTTATATTATACGACACAATTATGAAACGGAACAGAGCTTTGTAAACACAGCCGCTGCAAAACCTTAATCGGCGTCGTTATCAACGGATTGATTCAGGTTCTCCGTCGTTTCCGTATCGGGAAGAAGTAAAGCGGTTTGCTCGGCGGGCAGCTCTTCGACGGTTCGCAAAGTCCGCTCAATTACGCGCGAACGCGTTCCGATAGTATCCACTTCCCTGACGGCGGAATACAACTTTTTTTTGATTTTGTCCATGACGCCTCCAAATTTGCCAAACTCGGTTTTTACAGCGCCAAGGAGTCCCCACACCTCGTTGGTGCGGCGTTCTATTGCAAGAGTTCGAAAACCCATTTGCAGGCTGTTAAGAAATGCCGCCAGATTTGTGGGACCGACGACCGTCACTTTGAACGCGCGCTGAATATTTTCAAATAATTCCGCGCGTCGCACAATTTCGGCATATAAAGCTTCCGTCGGCACAAACATGATTGCGAAGTCCGTTGTAACCGGCGGATTAATATATTTATCGTGTATGGTTTTCGCACATTTTTTTACCGCGTTCTCAAACGCGCCGGATATTCTCTTCATCTCGTCGTCTGAAACCACTGCTTCATGAGCGTCAAGAAACCGCGTGTAATCCTCTGTCGGGAATTTTGAATCTATCGGCAGCAAAAGCATTTTGTCCTCGCTGTTTTTATCGGGAAGTTTTACGACATAATCCACGCACTCTCTGCTGTCCGCCTTAATCATTGCCTGAGCTTCGTATTGCCCGGGCGACAGTATCTGCTCAAGGATAGAGCCAAGCTGGATTTCGCCGAGCGTTCCTTTGGTCTTGACATTGGAGAACACACGCTTCAAATCACCGACGCCGGACGCCAGCTGCTGCATTTCACCAAGACCCTGATGCACTTTTTCCAATCGCTCGCTGATAAGCTTGAAAGAATCATTGAATCTTTTTTCGACTGTATCTTTTAGATTTTCGTCCACTGTCTTCCGTACTTCTTCGAGTTTCTTCGAGCTCTCCTCCCTTATCGCCGTGAGTTGTTCATCAATTTTTTGACGAATACTCTCCTGCAATTTATTCATATCATCATATTGCTCTCGTTGTCTGTCGTTAAAAAGTTTCACGTTTTGAGTGAAGCTTTCTTCAAAGGATTTAAAAGATTTGCCTTGCTCTTCGCGCATTTCCTTTGACGTGAAGGCAAAAAGTTCGCGTTGGCTGTCGGATTTACCCTCAAGCGTTATAGTAAGTTCCTTCAACTGATTTGAAAAAATTTCAAACTGCGTTCTTTGAGCGTCGGATAAGTCCGAAATGGTGCGCCGGAGAGTCTCGCTCAGATTTATGAATGATTTTGCCAGTTCCTCGCGATTCTCGCGCGAAATTTTACCGCTTTCATCGCGATTTCGCGCAAATTCATCGCGCATTACCGCGTCCATCCCGGCAAAGCTCGAATCAAAAATTGCGCCAAGGCGCTCCAGTTCTTTCAGTTGCCGAGTGCCGCCGTCCTTTCGGACAATTATTACAGCCATAATGATAAGCAAAATCGCGCAAAGCGCCGCAAGCAATGCTATTACAATAACGTCCATTGAGTTTTACCTCCAACAAAAAAGCGACGCTTCAACCGAAGGTCGCTTTTTTCATAAATTCGTTATTCGTTAAAATTACTTTTTCTTCGCGCCGGTATTTACAGCGTCCTTGAGCGCCTTGCCCGCGCGGAACACCGGAACCTTCTTCGCGGGTATGTCGATTTCCTCTTTCGGGTTCTGGGGGTTACGTCCCTTACGAGCCGAACGATGCTGAACCTCGAACGTCCCAAACCCTACCGCCTGAATCTTCTCGCCCTTAGCGAGAGAACCCTGAACCGCTCCAAAAACCGCGTCAACCACTTCCGCGGCCTTCTTCTTGGTAAGGCCCTCTACTTTCGCAGCTACTTCATTGGCCAACTCCGCCTTCGTCACTCTCTCTCCACCTCCGAATATATGTTAGGCTTGATAAAAACCGCCCTGGAACTGCGTACCAACTGCTTATGACACAAATTTTTAAAAAACCACGTCGATATTATGCACATAAACCGTGTTACAGTCAAGCTATTATGGTTATTTATTTCGAAAAAACAATCTTATCGGCGTTCCGGAGAAGTCGGCCATGCGGCGCAGGATATTCTCCAAACGGCGTTCAAACGGGCGCGAGACCAATTTATCGTCGTTCACGAAGAAAACAAACGCGGGAGGAGCGCCGTCCGCCTGAGTGCAATATGAGATCTTAAGCGACTTCCCTCCGTCTCCCGGCATCCTCTCGAAGACGAGCACCTCACGAACGAGCCGGTTCAATTCGGACGTAGTTATCCGACGTTTTCTGTTTTCGTCGACAGCGGCAAGATGACCGCCGAGTTTCGAAACACCGCGCTTAGTAAGCGCCGACATAAAAAGAACGGGGGCATGCGTGGCGAACGGCAGATCATCCTTCAGCCTGCTCCGCATTTTGTCGCCGATTTTGGCTTCCTTCGGCGCGAGATCCCACTTATTTACCGCGATTATGAGTCCCCTGCCACGATCCAACACATGCCCAAGGAGGCGTTTGTCCTGCTCGGTCACGAGTTCGGAAGCGTCGAGCAGCACTACCGCCACACGGCTTTTATCAATGGCTTGATAGGTTCGAACCGTCGAGTAATACTCGACGTCGGATCCTATCCGTGATTTTCTGCGCAGACCGGCGGTGTCGAGAAATCTGTATCTCACTCCGTCCAGATCGACGACCGAGTCAACCACGTCTCTCGTCGTCCCCGGTATTTCGGAGACAAGCGAACGTTCGCTGCCGGTCAGCACGTTGAATAAACTCGATTTGCCCGTATTCGGACGGCCGACCAGCGCGACCGGTATATCCGGCGAGGCTTCCGGCTCGTCATCACCGGAGAGAAAATTCACCATCTCATCCAGCAGATCGCCCATATTAAAATTGTGCGTTGCGCTCACTGGCAAAACTTTGTACCCGAGGGACGCTGCATCGTATACCGCGTCGAGCTTCTCCGGATTGTCGAGTTTGTTCACCGCGACTATTACCCGGCTCCCGCCTTTGCGCAGCATCGACGCAATCTCAAAATCCATCGGCGTTACCCCGTCGCGCCCGTCAAGCACAAATACCACTCCGTCGCTCTCGGCTATCGCGTGCCGCACTTGTATTTCCATCTTTTCCATTATTATGGCGTGCCCGTCTTCGGTATCGCCCATTATTCCGCCGGTATCAACGATATAAAATCCGCGCCCGTTCCACGAAATTTCGCCGTACAATCTGTCTCTGGTTACGCCCGGAAAATCGTCGACTATCGCCTCACGCCGTCCGAGCAGTCTGTTAAATATCGAGGATTTTCCCACATTGGGGCGTCCGACTATTGCCACAATACCCAAAGACTCACCGTCTTCCTTTTTAAAAATTCGAGCAAGGCACGGTTCCTCGCTCGAATTTTATGTTTTAAATCACTCGGCATGTTACGCCGATTCAGCCGGCGATACCGTTTTGATATCGTTCTCTTCTGGCTCCGGCGGAAGCTTCTCGGATATATGCAGCTTCGTATATCGCTCTATGCCTGTGCCGGCAGGGATAAGCAACCCTATGATAACGTTCTCCTTCAAACCCTGAAGTTCGTCTATCTCGCCCCTCACCGCGGCGGCTGATAAAATCTGCGCCGTCTGCTGGAACGAAGCCGCGGACAGGAAGCTGTCTGTTGCAAGGGCCGCCTTGGTGACGCCATGCACGACGGGACGGCTCTCGGGAGCCTCGCGGAGCCTTCGAATGAACGAGACGCGCTGGATTATACGCTTTAATTCGGTGGGCGCGCTTTGCGCTCTGACAGTTATATGACTCGGTCTCACGTCCACGATATGAGCCGCAACCTCTTTGTTGATCTCCGTTCCGGCATTCGCGGCGACATTACCTTCCGCATCGTAAATGCTCTCCAGAAGAATCTTTCCGAACGCTTTTTCCTCCAGCACCTGATGAATCAGCTTTTCGTACGTGAGAATGGATCCTTCCAGATCGATCGCTTCTATCTTGCCCTCGATCAAACCTCTCACTATCCCGCCGTCCACCCTCGTCGGAATCGATTCGATGGCGTTCCCCTCACGGTCAATGGCTTGCGTAAGCGGTTTACAGAAGTAATGATCTATCAATATGTGGTGCATCGCGTCCTGTATGTTTATCAGTTCCGTGGTCTTCCAGACTTTAACGAATTTGACGAAAATGTCGCGCATAACAGCCAAAATATCTTTTGTGAGGATGGAGTCCTTGTGCGCTATTACCGTATCATCAACGACAATGTCCTCGGCAAGGTATCTGCTGTCTTCCATGGAGGACAGCGCTTCGGTGTCGCACACCAGCACCGGCCTCGGCTTTTCCTTGACCATGGCGGACAAATCACCGGCGGAAAGATTTGTATTAGCCTGAATCACTACCTTGTCGTCATCCTTGAATTCCTCCATAAGAAGCAGAGATTCCAGGGTGTGTCTGAACGCAGCCTCTCCCACGATAACCCGCAGGTTCTCGTCGTCATCCTTGAAAACCAACTCCGAAACGGCCCGCCCCGGCGTCAAAAGGTCAAGAATAACTCCTTCGGTTAATTCTATTCCTCTGTACTTATTCGCGAGATCGCCCACGCCGTTTCCCGCAACGTCAAGTAGAACCTTGCCCTTGAGAAACTCGACGGCTTCGCGGGTGTATATCTCATTTTCACGATTGATGATCGCAACCTCCTGATCGAAGTCGTCTTTCCAGACCAGTTCACCGGCGACGAAAGCGCTGTCGCCTTCCTCGGCGACCCGAACCCTGTTTACCGGCGCGACCTTTCTCAAGATCGTTTCTATGTGTTTATCGTTAATAGAGACACCCTGCGTTCTGTAAACTTCCTGAATTCCGTCCAGAAGGTAACGATGCACATCCTCCAGTCCATCAACCTCAAGCAGCTGTTGAGGATCTTTATAACCCTCCGTCAATTCCTGTCCCTTTTTCAACTCAGAACCAACCTGAATATCAACCTTAATGCTCTGGGCGGCCGGGACGCTCCAGCTAAGTCTCTCCTCGACTCCATCCGCGCCTTCAGCGGCGACTATTATCTTGCGCTTACCTTCCGTCTCGCGTATTTCGACGATCGTACCGTCACGTTCGGCCAGCATTGCGACTTTTTTGGGACGTCTCACCTCGAACAACTGCTCGATGCGGGGCAGACCCTGCGTTATATCCTCTCCGGTGAACTGCCTCGCGCCTCCCGTATGGAAGGTTCTCATGGTAAGCTGCGTCCCAGGCTCGCCTATACTCTGGGCTGCCACAACTCCGACAGCTTCTCCGACGGAAATCCTTTTGCGCGTCGCCAGATCCTGTCCATAGCAGGTACGGCATATGCCGTGTCGTAGTCCGCACGTGAGCGGGCTACGTACCCACACTGATTTTATTTCCGCAAGTTCTATTACGCGAGCCGCCTCGGCTGAAATTTCGGCTCCGGCGGGCAGCAGAAGATCGCCCGTTTTCGGATCATTCACGTCGTGAAGCAATATCCTTCCGGAAAGACGCTCGGAGAGCGGTATTATTATCTGGTCTTCCGTTGTGAGCGGACGAACTTCGACGCCGTTCGTGGTTCCGCAGTCTTCATCCGTTATTATGAGATCCTGGGCCACATCGACCAGACGCCTGGTGAGGTAACCGGACTTCGCTGTGCGGAGCGCGGTATCCGCGAGGCCTTTTCTCGCTCCGTGCGTCGATATGAAGTACTCAAGCATGTTCAGCCCTTCGCGGAAATTGGCGACTATCGGATAGTCGATTATTCGCCCGGACGGATCAGCCATCAGGCCTCGGATACCGGCCATCTGCGCAACCTGTCCCCTTGTGCCTCTGGCGCCTGAGTCAACCATCATGCGCAGCGGGTTTGAGCGCTCCATGTGATCCATGATGCTGTCGGCTATCTTTCGGCCGGCTTCGGACCATATGAAGTCCTTCACTCTCATGTATTCCTCATCGTCAAGAAGACCGAGGTCGTGCTGTTCCGAAAGGTCGGTTTCTTTATCAAGAGAGGAGTCCACTATCTCCTTCTTTTCGTCCGGCACTGTGATATCGCCTATACCTAGACTAATGCCGCTTCTTGTGGACCATCTGTAGCCCAGCACCTTTATGGAATCGAGCATCGCGACCATGGCATGTTGGCCTATCCTGTCGTACGTATCGTCCAAAAGCGCGCTGAGATCCTTCTTGGATATGGACTGGTTTAAAAAACGCAGCTCGGCTGGCAGTGAATCGTTGAAAACAACCCTTCCGGGGGACGTTTCGATATATCCTTTTTCGTCAATCTCGCCCTCGGGCAGGTTCCATGACGGATCGGCCTTTATCTTGATGCGGGCGTTAATGTGAACCAAACCGTGATCGAGGGCTGATTCGACGTCATCCGGATTCCTGAAATGGGAACCCTCTCCCTTTCTGCCGCTCCACATGCTGGTGAGATAGTAAATGCCGAGCAGCATGTCCTGAGTGGGCGTAACAACCGATCTGCCGCTGGCCGGAGAGAGCAGGTTATTCGAGGACAACATCAATATCCTTGCTTCCGTCTGCGCTTCTATTGACAGCGGCACGTGAACGGCCATCTGGTCTCCGTCGAAGTCGGCGTTGAACGCGGTGCAGACCAGCGGATGCAGGCGTATTGCCTTTCCTTCAATAAGAACCGGCTCGAAAGCCTGTATGCCGAGCCTGTGAAGCGTAGGGGCGCGATTCAGCATGACCGGGTGGTCTTTGATGATTTCTTCCAGAATCGCCCATACCTCGTCCCTGCCTCGCTCGATAAAGCGGCGGGCGCTTTTGACATTAGGCGCCATACCGTTTTCCACAAGCTTGTTCATGACAAACGGCTTGAAGAGTTCGAGCGCCATCTGCTTCGGAAGCCCGCACTGGTAAATTTTCAAGTTTGGACCTATTACTATGACTGAACGTCCCGAGTAATCGACGCGCTTTCCGAGCAGATTCTGACGGAAGCGCCCCTTCTTGCCCCGTAACAGGTCGGTGAGGCTCTTGAGCGGCCTGTTGCCGGCGCCCAGAACAGCCTTGCCCCTTCTGCCATTATCTATCAATGCGTCGACGGATTCCTGGAGCATGCGCTTCTCATTGCGTATGATGATATCAGGAGCTCTCAGTTCCTGAAGTTTTTTCAACCGGTTATTTCTGTTAATGACGCGGCGATACAAATCGTTGAGGTCGCTCGTGGCAAACCTGCCTCCGTCCAGCTGAACCATCGGACGCAAATCGGGCGGTATCACCGGAAGAACTGACATGACCATCCATTCGGGCTTGCTGGAGCTTTTCCGGAAGTCCTCCGCTATTTGCAGGCGTTTTACAAGTTTGCGTTTCTTCTGGCCCGAACTCTCCGCAATTTCCTCACGAAGCGTGCTGACCAAATCCGAAAGGTCGACCTTCTGTAAAAGAGAATAAACTCCTTCCGCTCCTATTCCGCCGGAAAAGCTTTTATCGTAAGACGCGCAAAGCTTCTCCTCGCACTCCAGGATGATGTCTGAGCGCTTAAAAGGCGAATCTCCTCCATCTATGACTATGGAGCAGGGTTCTTCAACCGATTCTTTTTCGGGCTGAACAGTGAATCTTCCGGGATATTTCTCATTGTACAAATCAAATTCGCTCTTGGAGATCACGTCTCCCCTGCCGAAAGGAAGATGTATCACCGACGTAACAAGAAAAGCCTGCTGATTCTGCATATTGACGGCGACGAATTCCCCGTCGGGTATCAGTTCCTTCATTCGATCCAACTGGCTTTCCGGAAAGACCTCGCCGGAATCTTCCTTTGTTTCGCGCACGACGCGATAAGCCGGCTCCACCTGAAACAGTCCGTCTCCGAAATCGCTGTTTATGCGCTTCACTCTTTCGGCGTTGATCACGTCGCCGGTCTCGACGGGAATATCGTCTACCTTTACTATGCGGTACGCTTCTTCCGCTTTGAACTTCGGATCGTAATGCCTGTGTATGCGTTCGATACTTGCCGTAACCAAATCACCGCGCCTTACAAGGTCGGTTCGCTTGCCGTCGGTCACTACCTTGTATTTTTGCTCCCCTTTTCTCGTGGGGGCAAAATACACGACTTTCTCGAGATCCTTGGTCGAGGTTCCCAGAAGAAGGCTGAGCCTGCTGGGTATGCCCCGCAGGTACCAGATATGCACCACGGGAGCGGCCAGTTCGATATGACCCATCCGTTCCCTGCGAACCCTGTTGTCAGTCACCTCGACGCCACAACGGTCGCACACGACGCCCCTGAATTTTGGGCCGCTGCGCTTATATTTTCCGCATGCACACTCGAAACTGCGCGTAGGTCCAAAGATACGCTCACAGAAGAGCCCGTCTTTTTCCGGCCGCAGCGTCCTGTAATTTATCGTTTCAGGTTTCTTTACTTCCCCGCTGGAGAGTTCGCGCACTCTCTCAGGAGAGGAAAGTTTCATGCGAACTCCTGAAATATGACGATGTTCCGCCATTAGTCGCCCTCCCCCTCGCTATTGTCGCCTTCGCTGACGCTATAATCCGCGGATATGTCGCTTTCCGAGGTGAACAGGTCATCCTGCTTAACTTTGCTTCTCGTGTCGGACACCGTTAGACTAAGCCCGCTGTATTCGGTCGAAGCGGCAAATATGTCGGGCTGTTCGTGAGCCGCGAACAGACTCTCCTCCGTGTCGCTCTCTCTCTCGACGGAAGCGTCGGGCCTGAGTGA
>Ga0099364_10001619_pt1 | contig 36761 bp, 33 predicted proteins | sample TergutTh196P3_FD_73070 | JGI IMG/M metagenome (GOLD analysis project Ga0099364, IMG submission 73070) | Microcerotermes parvus P3 segment gut microbial communities from Pointe-Noire, Republic of the Congo - Th196 P3 | ecosystem: Host-associated > Arthropoda: Insects > Digestive system > Gut ... | reverse complement strand
CAACTAGAGATGGTTACACCTTCGAAGGTTGGGATCCGGCAAGCGGCTGGGAAAATGTCACCGACAATATCACCTTCACTGCTCAGTGGGTACGGACATTTACAGTAGAGTTCGACCTTAACGGCGGCAATGTCGGAGGCATCCAGTCTATCATTACGAACATCGTCAATGAAGGCGACTCAACGACACCCCCAATACCAACCTACGAAGGCTACGATTTTGAAGGTTGGGAATTGGACGGCATACTCATCGACGACTCCATCTTCAACAACATCACCGATGACATGCGTTTTGTAGCCAAGTGGGCGCTTAAACTGTCAGCTGACCAAATCGCAATCAACGAGGCGCTGAAGCGGGTTCAGGAATCCTATATCATCGACGCTAACGATTTAAGCAGCTTCGACGCCAGCGAAGTCGCAGCAAAGTTGATAGCAGCCATTGAGTCCGACATCAACAACCCCGACACCATCGACACCGACATCACCGTATCAGTCGCTTGGCAGGACGACTCAGACCCCAACACCTACAGCACCTGGCACGTCACCCTGAGCCTCCGCGAAGCGACAACTGCCCCCAAGCTGGTTTCCGTCGAAAGGCACCTCGCCGGCACTCCGCAAGAACACAACGTCTTCTTCAACTTCAATGGCGGTACACTAGACGACAAATCCCATCTGTCCGAAACAGTACCCCACGGTGAAACAACGACTGCACCAGCAGGCGTGACAAGACACGGCTATAAGCTCACGGGCTGGACGACAGACAATGACGCCGGAATCACCATCAACGCAGGCGGCGAAACATCTCCAATCACTGCAAACGTAGCCTTCGTAGCACAGTGGGAGCTTGACGACGACTTCTTCGAAGTCACCTTCAACTTAGCTGGCGGCGAAATCGACAACGACACAACCCCCATCGTCATAATCGTAGAGAGAGGCAAGGACGCAATACCACCCGCTGATCCAACCAAAGAAGGTTACACTTTTGACGGTTGGGACGGAGATTACACTAACATCCAGGGCAACACCAGCATCACTGCTAAGTGGGAGGCTATCATCCTAGAGTCCTGGAATGTAACGTTTTACCCAGGCGAAGGCAACTTTTCCAGCGACTCACTGGCACTAGCGTCACAGACCATCACCAACGGCAACCAGGCTATGGTACCAACCGTAGTACCTCCAGCTGGCTATGCTGACGGCTACACTCTAACTTGGGCATCTGACACGCCGGGCATCAGCAATGTTCTCGGCACAGCATCCTGGACCGGCCCGATTACTGCCGACGTCACGTTCACCGCTACCTGGGCGAAAGACACAGGCACAGACACTCTGCCAGAATTTGCACTCAACGACGCTCTTTTTGACATAGGCGAGGCAAAAACGGAAGGGCTGTTCGACGTACCATGGGATGAACATGGAGACAACCCCACATTTAACGCCGAAGCTTGGCTAAGAGGAAAACTGCAGGACCTCCTTTCACACCAGCAATACAGCTATATTGAGGTTCGCACCATCACCATCGGGAGTTATGACTCCTCCTCCATCGCGATGAGCGTCGACATCCACTGTAACTATCTCAACAAAACAGCGACCGAGCTAATAACTATCGTGCTTCTACCGTTCGACATCAGCGGCTCCGGTTTTGGCGGCTTCAGCTTCGGTGGCTTCTCAGCCTCCAGCACCCCGATTGAATCAACCATCCCCAACACCTCCACAAGTGACGAGGGAGTCACCAAAGGAGACGAGGGAGAAGACGATGAAATCATCGAGGGCAGCGAAAACGGCGAGGAAGGCGAAGAAGGAAACAACGAAGGCAGTAACGAGTCTACCGACGGATCCACCGACGACGAAACAGGCAACGACGGATCCGGTGGCGGCGAAACAAGCAACGATGATTTCACCTCCAACGAGACAGGCAGCGATGAAATCACCGAAAGCGACAGAAGCGAAAACGAAGATGGTAACGTTAACAACGAGACTACCAACGGCGAGGGAGCCGGAAGTACTATCGTAGAAAACGAAATCATCGAAAACGAGCCAACCAACGATACGCTCACAACTGAACCTTCATCCGAGCCCGAATCTTCCAACGAAGGCCAAGGCGACGACGCATAACAAACGCTAAACGTATTACAACAACCCCCGATTTATTCGGGGGTTAGTTTTTTGCCAACCTTGCTGACGGCGACTTTACTCCCGGCCCCGCTTTCGCCCTCTTCACCCACAACTTATGCACCTCCACCACTGTCGTTGCTGTCACTATTGCCAAGCCCACTACAATCACCGCGCTCCAAAGCGGCACCTCTTGAATCTGTAACAACCGTCCAAACGGCGTCGCGAACGCCAGCCATTGTGCAAATAAGCTCGCCAGCAACCCCGCCATCATCGGCCAACTCAGCACCCGTATCCGCTTAAATATCGACTCGTAATTGCTCCGCATATTGAACACAAAAGCAATCTGTATAGCCACCAGTGCGATAAACGTCATCGTGCCCGCCGCCGCATAACCTAGGCGCGGTATAAAGAACATATATACGGACAGCGCAAACAACATCATCGACACCGCCATCAATAACATCCTAAATACCATCACTCGCGAAAGCAGTGGTGCGTCAGCCGCATTTGGTGCCTGTTCCATCACATTCGATTCAGGCTTCTCTAGCCCCAACGGGATCACCAAGCACGAATCCGTCACTACATTCACCCATAACATCTGGATCGGCAAGAGCGGCAGCGGCAAGCCTAAAAGCAACGCCCCAACTACGGTCAACATCTCGGCGCTATTCGTCGCGAAGAGATAAACCGACACCCGCTTAATGTTCTCCACGATCGTCCGCCCCTCGCGCATCGCCTCATTCACACTCTTGAAGTTATCATCCAGGAGCACAATATCCCCCGCATCACGCGCGATACTCGACCCACTCCCCATCGCCAGCCCGATATGCGCCTTCGTCAGCGCTGGTACATCGTTCACCCCATCACCGGTCATCGCAGTAATGTTATCTCGCTCAAAAATCTGAAGTAATCGAAACTTCTGCTCCGGCGTCACCCGCGAAAACACATAAATACCCTGTATCTGCTTATGCAACTCGTCATCCGTCAACACCTCCATCTCCCGGCAGTCCATAATCTCTGAATGATTCTTCACCAACCCCAACTTCTTGCCGATCGTATATGCCGTATCAAAATGGTCTCCTGTAATCATCCGTACACTCACCCCTGCATGCCGCGCCACCGCAATCGCCCCCTTGCTCTCCGGCCTCAACCCATCCGCAATAGCCATAAATCCGGCAAACTGCCAATCGCCATCTTGTCTCAGCCTGGCGAAAGACGAAATCTTCCCGTCCAACTTAGCCAAACCTAACGCAATCACCCGATAACCCTTATTCGTCAGCAGCGCCAATTCTTCGGCTGCCGCCTCGTCCTGCTTAGCGGACAAGTCACACCTAGCCAAAATCTGCTCCGGCGCCCCCTTCACTACCAACAGATACTTACCTTTACTCTTCCACAAATTCCCGCTCATTGATAGTCTCTGCTCAAACGGAAAAGTCCCCTCATGTGTAAAATCATTCACCGTCTCACCTCGCCGCACCCCCACGCTCGCCACAATGTTATCCTCCCCTTGCGGCTCCAAATAATTCAACATCGCTACATCCAACGGATCCGATGGCCCTCGCCCCTCAATCACCGCAGCTCTCAGCGCGAAGTTCAACAAACTTCGATTCCCCTTCGGCGCCCACACCTCCTGCACACTCAACTTATTCTCCGTCAGCGTCCCCGTCTTATCTGTACAAATCACATTAATCGTCCCCATCGTCTCCACCGCCCGCATATTCGTCACCAGCACCTTCTTCTTCGCCATCCTTCGCATCCCTAACACCAACACCACCGAGATCACCACCGGCAGACCCTCCGGCACCGCGCTCACCGTCATTGCCATGATCACGTTAAAACTCTCCGCCAGGCTCATCCCATTCCAAAGCTCTAGGCAAAGCACCAACACTGCTACAACCCCCACCACGATCGCCGTTAACTTGATCAGCTGATTTATCTTCTTCTGCATCGGGCTCAGCTGCACCAAGTCCACCTGCGCCAGATCCGCAATCCGCCCAAACTCCGTCTCGCTCCCCGTTCGCACCACTACCGCCGTCACCTCCCCCGACACGATAAACGACTCGGCAAATAGCATATTCGCCTGCTCATAAATCTCCAAATCGTCCTCTCGCATCTTGCGGCTCGTCTTTTGGATCCGCCTACTCTCACCCGTCAAAATCGCCTCGTCTACCGTCACCGCATGCTCGCCAATCACCCTAGCATCCGCCGGCACTTTCTCACCCTCCACCAAGTGAATTATGTCGCCCGGCACTAGCTCCGTCGCTGGCAACCATATCGTCTTACCTTCTCGCACCACCGACACATCTTGCAAGTTTTGTTTCTTCAAGTTCCTTAAAATCTTTGCCGTCGACCAAGACTGAAAGTAGAAGATTGCCACATTCACCCCGATAATCACCCCAATAATAATCCCATCAAATATCTCGCCGCGTATCACCGACAGCACCAGCGCCACCAACAGTATGCACATGAAAACATCTATAAACGGCTCTAAGATTTTCCTCCAAAGCGGGTCAGTCTTTACCTTCAGGGCGTTTGGCCCCACCTTCTCCCGAATCCGCGCTGCCCTCGCCCGCGATAGCCCCTGATCTCGGTCCACTTCAAAACGCTCGAGAATTGCCTCGCTGGTTTCATCGTAAAAAAGCATAACCCTATTGTATCATAAACAGAGGTCATCATGCTATAATACAACTATGAAAACATCGACCGTTTTCGTGGGTATCCTCGCCATTCTTTCTCTGGTAGCGGCCGGCGTCCAGGGCGTCGTCCAAGCCAGCGGCTCTTCTTCCTACACCACCAACTTCGTCATTATCTACGACGGCCACACCACCCACGTCGCCCAAACCTCCGCCCAAACCGTCGGCGAAGCTGTCCGCGCCCTTCGTATCGACCTCGGCCTCGGCGACGAAGTCGTCCCCAACCTTATGACCGAGATCACTGCTAGCCCCTTTGAAATCGACATCCACCGCGTCGACCTCTCCCAGGATGTCGCCGAGCTCCTCCGCACCGGACGCTCCCCGCTCGATGACCGCGCTCGCATTGCCCTCAGCGACTGGGATCCGTACGACCGCCCCGCCCGCCCCTCCATCATCAACACAGTTATTCAAGCCGTCGGCGGTAGCGCCCCTACTCACCAACACCTCAACGCCGAACGCTCCGGTTGGCTCGCCGCTGCCGGCGTCCCCGAAGAGCACTGGGGCTACGCCAGCTTCATCATCTTCCGCGAGAGCTCCTGGAACCCCAACGCCATCAACCCTCGCTCCGGCGCCTGCGGTCTCGCCCAAGCCTTCCCCTGCAGCCGCAAAGGCGACAACTGGAACGACCCTGTCCACTCTATCCGCTGGCAACATGAATACGTCCAAAATCGCTACGGCGGCTACCCCGGAGCCTATCGTTTCTGGCGTCAACACGGCTGGTATTAAATGTTCATCGACACTCATTGCCATATCCACGACTCTAAGATGTTCGCCGAACTCGCCAAATCGCGCCACCTCCCACCCCCGCTCACGCCCGAAGATTACTTATCCATAGCTACCAAGAACAACGTCACCACCGTCATCACCATCGGCACCGACGCGGCCGATAGCCAGGCTGCAGTCCGGTTCGCCGAAGCTCACGATAACGTCTACTCCACCGTTGGCATCCACCCCAGCGAGACCACAGATTTACCAAACCTACACCAAATCCAAGAACTAAAAAACAGCCCAAAAGTCGTCGCTTTCGGCGAAATCGGTCTCGACTACCACTACCCCGATTTTGACCAAAAAGCCCAAATCCGCCTCTTTGAAGAGCAGCTCCAACTCGCTCAAGATCTCGACCTCCCCGTCATCCTCCACATCCGCGAAGCTTACCCTGACGCCCTCGCCGTCCTCGACAACTTCCCCGGGTTAAGAGGCGTCGCCCACAGCTTTTCCGACCACATCAAGCCTGTCGAGGAGCTCCTAAAACGCGATCTCTACATCGGCCTTAACGGTATCGCTACCTTCACTCGCGACCCATTCCAGCTAGAAGCCTTCAACGCCATCCCTCTAGACCGTCTTTTGCTCGAAACTGACGCTCCCTTCTTGACACCAAAGCCATTCCGTGGTAAAATAAATCACCCGGCCTATGTCAAGAACGTTGGTGAATGGGTCGCGAAAAGTCGAGGCCTCACCTCAGACGAAATCGCTAAAGTCACCACTAAAAACGCTTCAAATCTCTTTAATTTACCGGCCGAGAAGGGAAAGCTATGATAGGAACTACCGAACAATTCAACCGTGTCAAGAAGGTGCAACAAAACAGCGCCGAAGTGGCCGCCCGCGCCCTAGAATACGGCGAGGAGCTTGAAACCATGCGTAAGGATTACCTCAAAAAACGTCCGAAAACCCTCCGCGCCAAAATCAGCCTCAGGAACCGCCGGCTAGAAAAGTCCCTCCTCGACGAGGAGAGTTCTGTCGGCCGCAATATCTTTGGCGCCCTACCTGAAGGACATCACCGCGAGTTTTTTAACTTGAGCCCCGACATCTGGATCTGGCACGAAGAAGAATCCGCACCCGACGGTCAGCCTGCCAGCCAAACTACCCGCTACCAAGTCGACAAACGCGGCGTCAAAAAAGTCCGCCTAGCCCGCCCCAATGTCTACCTCAAGGATGAAGAGCTAGAGAACTTCGACAAAGCCACTAGAAAGTATTTCACCCTCGCGAAACGTTATTACGAGGGCAAATGATCTATCTCGACCATGCGGCGGCCACCCCGCTCCTACCCGCTGTCCGCATTGCGATGGAACCATACTTATCTGATCAATTCTTCAACCCTTCTGCTCTCTACCTCCCGGCCATCCGCGTCCGCGAAGCCTACGAAAACGCCCGCCAAGAACTCGCCATGGCCCTCGGCGCCAAGTCTGCCGAAATCACCCTCACCGCTGGCGCCACCGAGTCCATCCATCTCGCCTTCCAACCTTTCAAGAACGTCATTATCTCCGACATGGAGCACCCGGCTGTTCGCGCCGCAGCCGCAGCTCGACCCAATTCTCGCATCGTCCGTCGCGGCTATATCACAGAAGCTATCAAGCCCGATACCGAACTCATCTCTGTCGCCCTCGCCGACTCCATTTTTGGCAGCATCGCACCCATAGCCAAAATCGCGGCAGCCGTCAAGACCGAGCGCGCCAACCGCAAAAAATCCGGCAACAACACCCCCATCTATCTCCACACCGACGCCTCCCAAGCCCCCAACCTCATCAACCTCAACGTCGCCCGTCTCGGCATTGACCTCATGACCATTTCCGCCAGCAAAATCGGTGGCCCAAAGCAGGTCGGCTTGCTCTACGCTAAAGCCGGCGTCGAACTCACGCCATTAATCAGCGGTGGCGGTCAAGAAAACGGTCTCCGCTCCGGCACTGAAAACGTCGCCGGCGTCATCGGCTTTGCCACCGCCCTAAAACACGCCCAAGGCCACGCCCACGCCAATCAAAAGCACTATAATAAGCTTACGGACGAGTTCTACAAACACTTCCACCGCGACTTCAATCTCCTAGACGAATACTGTATTCTCGCCACTCGCACCGGCAAAACCCTCGCCAATTTCATCACTATTATCGCTCCCGGCATCGACGCCGAACGCCTCGTCTATCTCCTCGAAACCAAGGGCGTCTACGTAGCTACCGGCTCCGCTTGCAGCGCCAAAAACCACGAGGAAAATCCAACCCTAAAAGCCTATGGCTACCGGCCGGAATGGATTTTTGGCTACTTGCGTATCACCCTCGGCTCGACCAACACGCTCGACCAAATGCAGCCCGCAGCCGAAGCCATCCTTGACGCCATCCGCACCGAATCTAAACGCATCCCTGCGGACACTCTCAAGTTCATCCAACAAGAAACCAAAAGGCTCGCGATTGTCTAAAACCGTCTACCTCGGCATGTCTGGCGGCGTTGATTCCTCTGTTTCCGCCCTGCTCCTAAAAGAACAAGGCTACCACGTCGTCGGCGTCTACATGAAAAACTGGTCCAAATCCCTGCCCGGCGCCAAGTGCCCCTGGGCCGAAGACCTCGCCGACAGTAAACGCGTCGCCACCCACCTCGGCCTCGACTTCCACGTTTTCGACTTCGAGAAACCCTACTTCGATCGCGTCGTTACTTACATGATTGACGAATACCAAAAAGGCCACACCCCAAACCCCGACATTTGGTGCAACCAAGAAATCAAATTCAACCTCTTTCTCGATACCTGCCTCGCCCACGGCGCCGACCTCATCGCCACCGGCCACTACGCCAAGACTGAGGACGGCCGTCTCTACCGAGCCAAAGACGACAAGAAAGACCAAACTTATTTCCTCTCCCGCGTTACCGCCGGAGCCCTCCAAAAAACTCTCTTCCCGCTCGGCGATCTCACCAAATCCGAAGTCAAGGCCCTCGCCAAAAAACACGGCTTGCATGTCGCCCAGAAACCCGAATCCATGGGCATTTGCTTCATCGGCGAAGTCGGCATCCGTGAATTCCTCTCCCAATATATTACTGCCGAACCGGGCGACGTTATCGACCAAGAAACCAATGTAAAAATCGGCACTCACGACGGCGCCGTTTTCTACACCATCGGCCAGCGCCACGGCTTCCATGCCAGCTCCAATCTACCATATTACGTCGTCAAAAAAGACATCAAAAACAACCGCATCGTTGTCTCCCAAAACCTCGCCTCCCCCACCCTCTGGTACAAATCCATAGAGCTCCGCGACCTCCACTGGATCGACGACACGACAGACCAGACCGGCCAACCCACCGAACTGCAAGCCCGCATCCGCCACCAAGCGCCGCTCATCCCAGCCACCCTCACCGACACCACCCTCACCTTCACCACAGAACAACGCGGCCTCGCCCAAGGACAAACCATCGCCTTTTACAACGATGGTCAATGCCTCGGCAGTGGTATTATTAGCTAACTATTCACACCGCCAGCCCTGGCCAACGAACCGTCGTGCCAAGTCTTCTCGTGAATAATTCGCCACCCGGATCGTCTCGCCGTCCGGTCGTTCAACGTTGTCCGGCACCAGCCCGAATTGCGCTACCGTCGCATCCGTCATCCTCAGCAACTCACCACTCGCCGAAACCGAAATCGTATTCTCACCATTTTTTCCGCCATGAAGCGGCAAGATAGTCAGCATAAACGGCCGTCCCTCCGCCGGGAACCTCTCCTCTAGCGAACCGCTAAATCGCGCGAACGCCGCCGTCACCGCGTTACTGCTATCAAACGCGTACACCAAATCCTGCGACATCGTCCGCGGCATATCCTGCGAGGTAAAAGTAATCACTCGCAACACATCCAGCTGCAAGAACCCGTCAAATCCATAGATGCTGTCCGTCGTCGCGCCATCCAGCGTACACACCAAATCCCTCGGAATCACAACTTCTTCCGCTGTTTGGTTGTCATCGCCATCGCCCCCATTCGGGCTCACCACATCGGCCGGCATCGACACCCTAAAGCCAAGGAACCATACCAAAAACCCCACCAAAGCCGCCGTGCCGCCAATAATCGCGCCAGTCGCCGCCTTGTTCTCGCCCATCCACTTTTTCGCCACCGCCCAACCATTTCGCAGACCTATTACCATCGCGCTGACTGCACCTGCCAAAAGCACTTTCTTCGTCTTCGCTGAAGTCGTAGAAGCCGCGGTTTCAAACGATTCTGTAGCCGGAGCCTCAGTCACCGTCACCGGCTCCTCAACCTGCTCTTCAGTCTCAACCACCTTTGGCAACTCATCCTGAATCGGCTTCACAGCCACCGCACCAGTCTCAGCCGCTCGCGCTACCACCTCTGCACCGGTCTCCAAATCATCCTGCACCGGTGGAAGCTCTAACTCCGGCACCGCAAACAGGCTGTCCTGATTATCATCCTGACCATCTTTGCTCATTGCTAACCCTTCAAATCCCTAATTAAAAACCTTAATTGATTTGACTCTATTTTATCACTCTGGTGTGATAATTGCAAGCATTAGCGTTTTATTTTATTGTATAATTCTTTCCAAGCTTCTAAATCCAGCTCCCCCGCTCGCACGCTCTCATTCAACCCCATCTCACGCAAGGTCTCCGCCGTCACCCCCACCCCTGATAGATTATTCACTAACTTCTTTCTCGGCCATTTAAAACCCGCCCTAAGCAGCCGCCAAAACCTCTCTTCGTCCAGCCCCTCCAGCCGATTTTCGGCCAGCATCTCCATGATTATCACCTGGCTGTCAACCTTCGGTGGTGGCTCAAAGTGCTCTCGACCCACATACGGCCCGAGAGTCGCATCAGCGTACGCCGCCACACTTAGCCCCAGCAAGCTCCACCCACCCACGCCAGCAATTCGCTCCGCCACCTCTTTCTGCACCAAAAACACCATCCTACTCGGGCGATTCTTCGCTTGCAAAAACTTCTGCACAATCGGCGCCGTGATGTAATACGGCACATTCCCCACCACCACATACCCCTCCGGCAACCCTGCGGTATCAAACTGCAAAATGTCCTCGTTCACTACCGTTAACCCCGAACCAACGAACTGTTTCGGCAGCTTCTCCGCCAACTTCCCGTCATATTCCACCGCCACAACCCGCCTAAATCTCTTCAGCAGTGCCGATGTCAAAGTCCCTAAGCCTGGCCCGATTTCCAGCGCAAACTCCCCCTCACCCGCGCAAGCGGCAATTGAAGTCAGTATCTCCCTGTCTCTCAACCAGTGTTGCCCTAATTCTTTCCTCTGTTTCATACTTTCTAATGAATATACCAATATTGCGTCCCGCCACTCACCTGATCCAACGGAAACGTGAAAAAGTTCACCCTACCCCAGCCACCACCCCCGCGCCGCGCGTTCATCTCCGAAATCGTTAACGTATTATTCTCCCGATCAATCGACTCCACAATCGCCACATGCCCCAACCCGCCATTAATCCCGCCCACGTTCTGCATAATCGCCCCCACCGCCGGATACCTCGACACATTAAATCCATCCGCCCGCGCCCTAATCGTCCAAGTCGCGGCATTCCCCCAATGTCGCCCCACCGGCAGCCCCATCTCAACCCGTCGCGCGAACGCATACCAAGTACAAAACCCCCACGCATACGGGTTACTCACCCCTGGCGGCAGAATCTGCGGCGGCCGCGGCGTCACAGTCGTCGGCGGCCGCGGCGTCACGAACTCTGGTCGTTCATTCGCCGGCAAAATCCCATTCGGTATCAAAATCCGCTCCCCCGCATGCAGCTGCACCACTCCGCCCACTCTCGGCAGATCATTCTGCGCTGCTATCTGCTCCGGCGTACCCTGATACCGCTCCGCAATCCGCTCGATCACATCACTCGCCTGCACCGTATAAATCACCCCATCCATCGCCGGAATAAAAATATCCGCCCCCTCCGTCAGCGCGTTCGTGTTCGCGTGTATCCGATTCGCCCATCTGAGAGTCTGCGCGCTAATCCCATTCGCCGCCGCCACTATCTCCACCGTATCACCCGGCAACACCCGATAAAACCTGCCCAAATTATCCGCTGTCCCGCCCGGCGAAATAATCGGCCGTTCCGCTGTCGCCGTCGTCAGCACCGCATCCCGCAAAATCAGAAGTGACGTCGCCGTCAGTACCGCGTTACTCCGCACTGGCAGATTCGCCGTACTCGCTAGCTCCGCTACCACCGCCGTCTCTACCACGTTCGCGTGGCTCGCATTATAAGTCAGCCGATCATCATTCGAAAAAAACGCGTTCATATTCACCGCATCCGCGTCCCGCTGCGACCCCACGAACAACGCCCCCACGATCAGCAGAAACGCCGCCGCATACCCCGCCAAGCCTCTCCACTTCTGGCCCTGCTTAGTCCTAGGCTTCTGCACCTTTCTCAAAAACTCTTCCAAAAACTGTAAAATCGACTGCATACCTTCTTACTGCAATTGCGCTTTCACTCGCCGCACACCCGCCGACGACGACTCTTCTTTCACGATCTTAAACATCTTACCATCCGCAATCGCCCCCGTATGCTTCACATGCGGCCCACCACAAATCTCACAACTTACAACGTCGTCCCCCGACCCAATCGTATAAACCGTCACCCTATCACCATATTTATCCCGAAACACTCCATGCGCCCCCAGGGTCTCAAATGCATAATCCACATCCACTTCTTCAAACGTAACCGGCAAATCCGCTTCAATCCACTCGTTCACCTTCTGCTCCACCGCGGCAATCTCCTCCGGCGTCAACTTCCGATCAATCGAAAAATCATACCTCAGCCGCTCCGGCGTGATATTCGCCCCCTTCTGCGCAATCTTCGGATCCACAATCAACCGTAGCGCCGCGTCGAGCAAATGCGCCGCTGTATGATACTTAATCGTCATCTCCGACTCATCTTCCAGACCACCTTTAAACATCCCTTTACTCGCCGTCTGCGACCTTTCTCGCTGCTCCCCGAGCGCCGCCTCAAATTCCTGCGCATACTTCTCCGACAACACGAGCCCACGAATCTTAATCTCCTCCACCGCCACCTCTAACGGAAACCCATAAGTATCCTGCAGCTTAAACAACTCCTCCCCATCAATCACTTCGCCCTCCGGCCCGTTCGCCAGTTTTTCCAGCTCCCTTAAGCCCCGCGCCAACGCCTTCCGAAACAGCGTCTCCTCCCGCACCAGCACACTAATCACTTCCGCCTCACGCGTTTTTATCGTCGGATAGAACCCGCCATAAATCTCACTCACCACCGGCACGATTTCAGCAAAAAAGTTGTCGACCAGCCCTAACCTCTGCGCCTTCACGATCACTCGCCTGAGCAGCCGCCGCAGCACATAGCCTTGCGCCTTATTGCTCGGCGTAAGCCCCTGCGTCGCCAAAAACACCGCCGCCCGTAAGTGATCCGAAATAATCCGCATTTCCACCTTGTGATCCGAATAATCCTGATGCGACAACACTTCCAATTTATCAATAATCGGCTCCAAAAGCGATCCCTTGAACACGTCCGGCGTATCCATCGCCGCCACCGTCAACCGCTCTAAGCCACCGCCAAAGTCCACATTCTTCTGCTCAAGCAGTTCAAATCCACTCTCCGTCCGCCGATACTGCATAAAGACCTGATTCCCAATTTCCAAAAACCGCCCACTATCACTCGCCGGATGCGCCTTACCATACGCCGGATCATGCGCCGCCTCACCAAAATCATAAAACACCTCACTATCCGGCCCACACGGATCCCCCACCGGTGTCGTCGCAATCCCCCCAGCCCGACTCCACCAATTCTCCTTGTCATCATAAAAGAAAATCCGCTCCCCCGACTTGATCCCTCGCTCGTCGCCATCCACCGCCGACCCGATCTCCACGATGCCCGCCGAAACCCCAGCCTCCTTAAAAACCTTCTGCCAAATCTCCGCCGCCTCGTCATCTCGCGGTATGCCGTTTTCCTCGTCGCCGATAAAACACGTCACGTAAATCTTCGATGGAGCCAGCCTCAGCTCCTCCGTCAAAAACTGCCAAAATGACCGTATCTGAAACTCCTTAAAATAATCCCCCAGCGACCAGTTCCCCAACATTTCAAAGAACGTCGTATGCCTATTATCGCCAATATCATCAATGTCCTGCGACCTAAAACACGGCTGGCTATTCGCCAAGCGCTCCCCCTCCGGGTGCTTCCGCCCCAGCAAATACGGCATCAACGGCTGCATTCCGCTCCCGGTAAACAGCGTCGTCGGATCATCCTCCAGCACCAAATTCGCCGGCTCCACTATCTTGTGCCCCTTGCCCTCAAAAAACTTTAAATATTTCTCTCGTATCGTATTGCTATCCATAGAGGTAGTATAGCATATCTCCGAGAAGCGAGTCCTCCCCACCCCCTACGGGTAGACACAGCGGAGGGGTATACCATCTGGCTTAGCTCTCACAGATATGCCTGGATTTATGCTGATAGCATTCATGATTGTGTGAGACGCATGATATCCTGTGTAGGGGCTCGAGACCCACCACCATGCATGACCATTCTCATATCTGCCATATATGCCAAGAACTGAAACAAAAATATCCGCAGTGACAGTGGCGAAGGAGACAAATAAGCATAAATCTATTGACTTTTGACGTCTAGTGTGCTATACTGTAGAATAGAGATAATTATATCCCAAGCCCCCCACCCCTGTTACAACAGGGGTCGTTCTTGTTTCCTTCACCACCGTCTTATCGGGTAATAGTTCGTCAAAAAGGTCAGGATTCACTCCTGCCTTTTTGACTTTACCTAAAAGGGAAGAGGAAGAGAAACCGCTAGGTGTCTCTTAGCTGGACGCTGTGTCTACCCGTAGGGGGTGGGGAAGGATTATATGCAAGAGGCGTGTCAAGGTACAATTCCTCTGCAACGTCCCGCAGGTTGGCAAACCGAGGGGGAAGAAGGTTTTTCTCTGTGGCGACAGAGAAAAACCATTCTGTTTGCAGAGGAATTCCGTACCTGACGAGCCTTTTGCTAAGTCCCCGGCAGCTGGTTTTAAAGCTTTACTTATTGTCCGAGCCTAGCGAGCCAAATAAGGTTAGAAGAAACCTTGGCTTCTTAGAAGCTACTTCTGCAACGCCAACCGAATCCGCTCTTCCGTCGGCAACCCACCATCCACCTCCGCCAGCTTCGCCGTCGCATCATTCAAAGTCAACCCCAATGCCAAGAGCGCATCTAGCGCATCATCCGACGCCACCGCAAAGCTTAGCCCCGCACTCGACGCCACCCCCACCTTGTCCCGCAAATCCACCACCACCCGCTCCGCCGTCTTCTTCCCCACGCCCGCCGCCTGCCCGATAAACGCAAAATCCGCATTCGCAATCGCATTCCGAATCCCCTCCGGCGGCCCCAAGCTCATTACACTTATCCCCGCCTTCGGCCCCACCCCGTTCACCGAAATCAACAGCCTAAACAACTGCTTCGCCGCCAAACTCGAAAACCCATACAGCTCCTCCGCCTGCTCCCGCACCACATGGTGCGTATAAATCGTCGCCGCCTCATCCAACGTCAGCGCATCATAATCATGACTCGGCACATACACTTCATACCCCACGCCGCCCACATCAATTATCACTTTGTCCAGCGCCTTCTCCACCACCATCCCGGCCAGCCGTGCTATCATTTAGCGCCTCTTGCCAGCTCTATTTTTCTTATTGCCCGACTTGCCCTTACCGCCTGACCTGCCGCCCGACTTACCCGACTTCTTCTTCCGCCCCGAAGCCGCACCGACCGCCCCGGAACCAGCCGCCTTCTTCACCACTTCACCCTCTTTAAAATCCTTATCCTTAACCTTCTTCCCCGACCCTACTTCATTCACGCCCTTATCCACCGCCGACCCAGCCATCCGCGTCAGCTCCGATTCATAATCTTCATCACCCGCCGCCTCATACGCCTCTTGCCTCGTCGCACTGAGCAGCAATTTCACAATCGTCTCCCGTAGCGCCCGCTGCAAATCCGTAAACATCTTCTGACTCTCGCTCCGATATTCCACCAGCGGATCCCTCTGCCCCACACTCCGCCAATGAATCCCCTCTCGCAAATGCTGCATATTCTCTAGGTGCTGCATCCACAAACTATCCAACACCGACAGATACACCTCACGCTCCAGCGGCCGCATAATATCCTCGCCCAGCTCCACTTCCTTCCGCCGATAAAGATCCAACGCTTCCTTCTCCGCCATCTCCATCCGCTCTTTATCACGCTTAATCTTCCCGATTTTCCCGATCATCTCCGCATCAGCATTAAAAATCGACCTAAAATCCTGCGTAAACCGTGGATTATACTTCGCCGGTATCGCCACCAAATCCTCCACCACCTGTCGGAGCAACTTCCGAATGTCCCCCTGCAAATCTTCACCATCCAAAATCCGTCGCCGCATCGTATACACCACTTTTCGATGCCGGTTAATCACATTATCATACTGCACCACGTTCTTCCGCGCATCAAAATGAAACCCTTCCACCCGTTTCTGCGCGCTCTCCAGCGTCCGGCTAATCGCCCTCGCCTGAATCGGCATATCATCCGTAATCCCCAGCCGCCCCAAAATCGCCGCCAACCTTTCCCCCTGAAAAATCCGCATCAAATCATCTTCTGTCGACACGAAAAACTGCGTCGTCCCTGGATCGCCCTGTCGCCCACCACGCCCACGCAATTGATTATCAATCCGCCGCGACTCATGCCGCTCACTACCAATCACCACCAGCCCACCTAGCTCCCGCACCCCATCGCCCAACTTAATATCCGTCCCTCGTCCAGCCATGTTCGTCGCCAACGTCACCGCCCCCTTCTGACCGGCTTTCGCGATAATCGCCGCCTCCCGCTCATTATTCTTCGCGTTCAAGATCTCAAACTCGACCCCTTCTTTCCGCAAAAAGTCCGCAATCATCTCATTCTTCACAATCGACGCCGACCCCACTAGCACCGGCCGCCCCTGCTCGTTAAACTTTTTCACCTCGTCCGCCACCGCCTTCATCTTCATGAGCTCAGTCTTAAAAATCAAATCATCCTCGTCCACCCGCGTAATCGGCTTATTCGTCGGAATCTGCACCACATCCAGCGCGTAAATCTGCTGAAACTCCTCCGCCTCGGTAAACGCCGTCCCCGTCATCCCAGATAGCTTCTCATACAACCGGAAAAAGTTCTGAAACGACACCGTCGCCAGCGTCCTCGACTCCTGTTTTACCTCCACCGCTTCTTTCGCCTCGATCGCCTGATGCAGCCCCTCCGAATACCTTCGCCCACTCATCACCCGCCCCGTATGCTCATCGACAATCAACACTTCACCATCATTCGTCACCACATAATCTTTATCACGCCTAAACACCACCTCAGCCCTGAGCGCCTGCTCAATATGATAAATCATCTGCACATTATTCGCGTTATACAGATCCGTCACCCCTAGAATCCGCTCCAGCTTCTCCACTCCCGAATCGGTCAGGGTCACATTTCGCCGCTTCTCATCATGCAAATAATCTTCATCTTGCAAAATCTTCATCACCTGCGCAAACTGATAATACGCCTGTGGATTCTCCGCTGCCGGCGCACTAATAATCAGCGGCGTCCGCGCCTCATCAATCAAAATCGAGTCCACCTCGTCCACGATCGCAAAATACAAATCCCGCTGCCGCAGCAGCTTCGCATCATTCACCATGTTATCCCGCAAATAGTCAAACCCATACTCATTATTCGTCCCGTAAGTAATGTCCGCCGCATACGCTTCCTTCCGACTCGCCGGCCTTAGCCGCTTCATATATGGATCTTCAAAGTCCGGATTCTCAAAATCCTTCTCGTAAACATAGCTCGTATCATGCGAAATCACCCCTGTCGTCATCCCGAGGAAATCATACAATTCTCCCATCCAGCCCGCCTGATGTTGCACCAAATAATCATTCACCGTCACAAGATGCACACCACGACCCAGCAAAGCATTCAAATACAGCGGCAGCGTCGCCACCAAAGTCTTCCCCTCACCGGTCTTCATCTCCGCCACCCGCCCCTCATGTAGCGCTATCCCACCGACCATCTGCACGTCAAAATGCCGCATCCCTAAGACCCGCACCGACGCCTCCCGCACCAACGCAAACGCCTCCGGCAACACCGTCTCCAGCGTCACGCCCTTCTTCTTCAACTTCTCTTTCAGAACCTCAGTATACCCCTGAAGCTCCTTTTTCTTCATCTTTTTAAACTTCTCTTCCAGCGCATTTATCTCTGATACTCGCTTCTCCAGCCGCTTCAGCGTCGCCTTCTGCGCGTCACCAAAAATATGCTGCAAAAACCTTGTCTTCGCTGACCTATCCGCCAATTTATCCGTTGGCTTCTTCCTCGCCCCCCCCGCTGGTTGTTTTTCCCTCTTCATAACTTTCCCTATTCTAGCACACCTCTATCACAAAAAACACCCATAAGCAAACTCTAATCCCTTAAATCATGTTATAATCCAGGTTGTGGACGATTTACCATTGATTACAAAGACCGAAGAGCTTTATGGAGCAAGCTTACGCGTGTGCGAAAAGTTGAGCGGTTTACAGCGACAAACCCTCGGCCGTCGCCTGGAAGACGCGATCCTCAGCTTGCTGGAATACGAAATCATGGCCAAGAACGCTCCCCGCCCCAACAAAGCCCCCTACCTCATCAAAGCCTGCGCCCTGCAAGAAGTGATCATGATATTCCTTCGCCTAATGATCAATCAAAATCTTGCGAACCAGACTACCTTGCACCAGCTACAAGCACGAACGCTTGAGATCGGCCGCATGCTGGGTGGCTGGCGAAAAAGCATCGGCTAAACCGAAAACCGAGCCTAAGCTCGGTCATATTCACCGCATCACGGAGGCGACCGCATAGTTCGAATTCGCATTCGGCCTGTTCGCGTTCCACTTCGCCTTGTCGTCGTTGACATTGCCGTAGGGACAGAGGTTCCGCTTTTTGATCCCCAATACTTCTACTTACACCGCGTTACGCATAACTCGGCTGCTTTGGTCACGATATATTGGGCGCTCGTGTGGTGAGATTCTTATCTCGGTAGATTTGCCACGCCCGCTCGTAAGTCCAGTAGCTTCCCTAACTTTTGACAAAGAAAAAGCCACGACTTTTGGCGTTATTAACGCGCTAAATCGTGACTTTATTGTAACAGACGAGAAGTTTAAGAAAAAGAAAAAGGAAAGGCGAAAGGGCCCGAAGGCTAAGAGTTTCACCACACCACGGAGGCGACCGCATAGCGCGAACGCGCATCCGGCCAGCGCGCGCGCCACTCCGCCTCGTCGCCGTCGACATCGCCGCAGGGACAGAGGTTCCGCTCCGCATCATAAGGCTGCTCGATGTAGTCATAAACACCAACCCGGCCCAGAGCTTTATCCCAGGCGGCAACATCTCCCAGCCACAGCAAACCATGCAGAGCATAATTAAGCGCTTTGACCACGCCGGCACTGGCGAACTTTTCCTTCCACGCAGTCCAAGCCGCGTTGCGTTTCTCTTCCCAAGCCATATCAGCCAGGAGCGAGCCGGGCATCTCTGAGTTATGACCGGGAGCGTTTTCATCCTCTACCAGGAAGAAAACTTTGCCGATGTCGTTCTCGGTAAACCCATGCGGGATGTCTTTCGGGGAGTCAGCTTCGTCGTAATAATCGGTGTTGACATAGCCCCAAGCCTCATAGTCTGTCCGGCCAAGCAAATCGCGGAGCAATGTCCGCATTTTGTGCGGGTGAAGCTCCGTCAGGCACGCCGGAATGATGCCGATGCGGTAAACACCGTGCGGTTTGGGGTTCAACCCTGCGGCGATAATCCGTTGCTCGGTTTCTGCTGCCGCTGCGATAAGCGCTTGAATGTCGTCATCTGTAACTTCTAAAACCCAGTCCAGCCGCTCGTAAAGCCTTATCCGCTCAGTAATAATCTCACTAAGCGTAGTCGGTTGCGCAGTGGTAACTTGAGCATCTTGCCAATTAGTATTCCATTTCATAAAAACACCTCCATAAATTCCGGGGTGTTCCCATCTGTATTTTAATGTACGCGCCGTAAGGAGCGCCCACATTCACATTGGGAACTCCTCCGGTTCTACCCCATTATAGCACACCATAAGCAAAATGTCAATATATGGAATCATTTATGGCCTCAATTTCAACCAAAATACGCCGATTTAAAGCATCTTTCACCTCTGTTGGCAGACGAATCCTCTGATAACTACCCAAATTCCGAAAATTGACCCTTTCTCGAGCTTTTTTGATGCAAAACGCGTCAGCTTCGATAGTACTGGGCGTAATTATATGACCCAAAAAATGAAGCTCACCAGCGGCGCCTATATAGTTGTTCTTTGGATTTACCGCAAGCCCCAGCTCATTCCCCAGCCACCTACTCCCCTGTTCCTTTGCCACGTAAGCGGCGCGACGCGTAGCAAAAAACAACACCACATCATCCCCGTAGCGGACATACCCGCGAGGTCTAATGTGATGGCGTACGTAGCGATCAAATTCGTTGAGATAAATGTTTGCAAAAACTTGGCTGGTAAGATTTCCTATTGGGATCCCCCGCCCAAACCCCACGTCATAGCTGTCAATAACTTGACGGCACAGAGTCCAGCACGGATGTCCCCGAAGCAGCCTCAAAAGAACATCGTGCTCAACGCTTTCAAAAAAGCGACGGATATCCAGGCGCCAAGTGTAGCCGCAATCGGGGCTTGACAGCAGAGCCTGCGTACGACAGACCGCCCTCTCAAGCCCCTTGCCCACTCGACCGCTATAAACGTCCGGGTCAAATCGGTTGTCGAAATCCACAACCAGTCGTTCGTAAATCAAGCGGTGGACAAGTCGATCACGCACCCCGGCTATTAGCAGCCGCCTTTCTTTCTTGTCAGCAATTAAACGTTCGCGATAACCGCCATGTCGATACGCACCCATACGAAGTTCGTTGGCGAGCTCTGCAAGATGTCGCTCAAGCTCAGCATGAAAAGCAAGCACCTCCATGCTCTGCTTCCCCCGCCGAAAGCGTCGCCAAGCCGGTAATAGTTTATAAAAATGCTCTCCCTCTCCCATTCTATAAGATTAGCCTCTTGCATTCACAAACCAAAGCATAGCCTTTACTCCGCCACCGTCGCTACCATTTTTAGGGGGGAGGCTATGAACGCCAACACGCAATTCTTGACTATTCAAAATGATATTGGTATAATAAAAGCACATCAGGGTACAGCTCTTGCTGATGCAGGAGCCCAGGCCCTGGTTTTTTGTTATCCTTCGCCACTGTCACAGCGGATGTCTTCCTTCCTATTACGGGTGGTCTTCGTCAGGAGCCATATATGTTTACATGGACACCTTCTCTTGGCACAGCCACAAATCCAATTAACGCAATCGTCCATGCCACGGGCCTCTTCCTGGGCAACGATGGCAACAATCCTAAAGCTTACGGCTTCTCCCTCCGCTGTGTCTACCCGTAGGGGGTGGGGAGAGTGCTAAGCGTCTGGCTTTTTCTTGTTTTTCAGGCGAACTAAGGTAACCACTGCAATTATTCCCCAAACTACTTGAAGAACAAATGAGAACCATGCGTTTTTAGGGAATAGCCCAATAGCCATGGATAATGCTGCCAAGAGGTTGAGCATTTGGTAGAACCAACCGTTCTTAATCTTATTGGAAGTATGCCAGCAAGACTAAAACCATTCCTGCCCAGCCGAATATATCAAAAACAATCATACCTCATTTTAGCACAACACCCCACCCCCTACGGGTAGACACAGCGGAGGGATTCGCCAATAGTTTTGCCGTCACGATCTATGCCTGGAGCGATGTTACCCGAGCGAACATACATAGCGGCTGCACTCGTTGCTGTGTGTAGCGATGAGACCCACCAAAGAGCAGGCGGAGAGCCCTCCGTATAGAGGCCGCCAGCAGTAGAAGAAGGCTGAAGCCAGCCCATAGAGACAGTGGCGAAGGAGAGTTAGGATCTGCCGTTTTTCTTAGGGAATAAGTGCTTCACCGCAATCATGAGCATAGCGGTAATCTGTGAGATTGTGGCTATTATTATTAAATTGAAACTCCACCTCTCAAGATGGAACCATCCTGTGTTTGGTAAAAGCCCTTGCAAAAATGCCAAGACGAAGAAGGCAACCGTTTCAACCCTCAAGAACCAAACCAACTTTTCTAGTAGCCACTTCTTCTGGCGTTGATCATCCTCTGAATTATCGTTCTCAATCTTTTGTTTGCGCGCCCTCTCGGTTTTTTCAGTATACTTCTGTTCACCACCCTTAAATAAGTTACTGTCGCTTTTAGTCGTTAGTAGTTTAAGTAAATCTGAAAGATTACTCTCCTTTGGGTTATCTGGGCTATCCATTCCTTAACCCTAGCGCCTCAACCCGAATAGCCATGGCAGTCAACGAAACTTCAAAGACCCTCGCGCAATACGATAAATCGCCGCCAGAAACGTCCCAGGCATTTCTAACCTGCTCCTCTGGCATTATTAGCTCAGCAGCAAAGCTGTTCGCCTGCCTTTCAAATATTTTGTTCCCGGAAAGATTACCGCGAAACATTATCGGATGGTCAAGGACAGACGACTCATCAGTAATTAGCTTGTCGCCATCCTTATAGTTTTTAATCTCCTCTCCATGCAGGAAATAGTGCCCCAGTTCGTGTGCTTTTGTAAAATAAGCCCTCTCCTTAGAATCCCTTGAGTTTAGGGCTATTTTAAATTTACCATCAGTGTCATCATAGGCAATAAATCCAGAGAAACCGTTTGCCGTCAAGTCTACACTAAAGACCTCCACGTCCTCATGTTCTTTCAGTATGTTCTCAAAAGGAAACGGTATTAAAATGTTTGGGTTGTATTTTTTCACGATTTCCCTAGCTTTATCAATCGCTACTTTTCTGTAATCGTCCATATTATGATGATACCACAGATTATAAGTGAAAAAGTAGCCCCCTCCTTCGCCACTGTCTCGGCAGCGAGAACAGCTACTCCTAACGGGCTACGTTATCAGTCTAACTATGTTCTTATGTGGCACGCCTCTCCGGCGTCTGGATCTGCAAACATCTCAACCCTACGTATGACCGAAGGCGCTACCATCGTCGATACGGGCACAAACAATAGTCCCAAGTTTGATGGAGCTTCCCTCCGCTGTGTCTACCCGTAGGGGGTGGGGAGGCTATAGTTAGTATGGGTTGGGATAGGATGGATCGAGAAGGCAGCATCGAAATAGCTTTGGGAGATTATATGCGAAAGCCGTATCAAGGTACAATTTCATGAAGACGTCTCGGAGGTTGGCAAACCGAGAGTCAGACGCGCTTCACCTATGGCGATAGGATGAAGCGACGTCGAGTCTGAATGAAATTAGTACCTTGGTGAGGGTTTTGCTAAAGACTTACTCGAAGCTGTTTTGTTGCTTACCCAACCACCCCATTCACCCCACGCAGCGCATACGCCGTATCCTCCCACCTCTCCACCGTCACCACCTCGATCCCCATCTCCACCACCGGATAATCATTCCCCCCCGGCTGCGTCATATCACCAAAATACAAAATATCCCCCTTCCCTACCCCCAGCCGCTCCATCAATTTTGTCATCCCAAACACCTTATTCATCCCCGGCAAAAACGCATTTATCGTCGTCGTCCCACCCACCTCAAACTCATACGCCGACGCCTCCTTCCGCGCCAATTCCGCAATAGCATTCCGCTTCTTCATATCCGGATCCCAAGCCATTTTCGCCTCCACCCCAGCCTTCTGCCCCAGCGCCGAGAACGCCATCATACTCTCCCGATTCTCAATAATCTCATCCCCCGCCGCCAACTTATCCTCCTCCCAGTACCCCAGCTCCTTCGCCGCCTTTTCCAGCGCCGCCGCCAACTCATCCGCCTGAATCTCCGTCAGCGCCTCATTATATTCCAGCCGCCACTCGCCATCCTTCCGCACATAATACTGCGTCCCCTGCGCCACCATCAAATGCAGATTTTCCAGCTGCTCTTCCCCCACCCCCGCCGCCATCAAAGGCTCAATCAACTGCACCACAAACTGATCATATTTCTGCCCACTTATCACACACATCGGAAAATACCGAAGCGACTCGTTAAACACTTCCGCCATTTCTCTCGTCAACGGCGTCTTCGCCACATTCAAAGTCATATCCAAATCAAACGCTAATACTTTTTTCATTGCTTCCCTCCAATAATTTCCTTAAATTGCAATTTCCTCGAAAACTCCATCAGCCCCAACTGGAACGTCCGTATCGTCAAAAATATAAATATCACAGCGAACAGCGCCACAACCCCCGTCGCCAGCCAAAACTGCCACAGCGGAATCGTCCCCAGCGCCAGCCTTGCAAACAGCGAAATCGGCGCACTTAAGGGGAAGAACGTCAAAAAATTCGCCAGCGCGCTCGGCTCCGTCGCCAAATATTCCCCGATAAAGAAGATCGGCAAAATCACCCCAATCATCACAATCCCCGAATACGCCCCGACTTCCTTCGCCGTCGGCACCAACGTCCCGATAAACATCGACAACCCCGTAAACAATATATAGCTGAGTAGCAAAAGCACCAGCGACGCAAACACCGTCCCCAAGCCAAACTCCACTCCACCGAGCGCTCCCAAAACCCCCTCGAGCGGATTATCTTGCAGCAACATAAACGCTAATAACACCGGCACCGCCAGTATCGCCACCTGCAAAAACCCCAGCAAAATCAACGCAATCATCTTCCCGACAATCAAGCTCCGCGCCGAACACGCCGTCAGTAGCATCTCCGAAATCCGATTTTCCTTCTCCTCAATCGTCGAAGCCGTCAGTCGATTCCCAAAAATACAAATCAACGCATAAAACACCACCAGCCCCATCAGCGGCGCGATCAAATCCCCCATCGCCCGATGCACATTCACGTCCGTCAGATTGATACTCTCCACCTCATACGCCTGCGTCAAAATCATCTGCTGATCCGGGGTCAGCCCCGCCAACGTCGACGCATGCAGCCACTCGTCCACCCGCGCCCGATAATCCGTCAAAAAATCAACCCCGCTACTCTCAAAATATATCCGCACCTCTAGATTCTCCGGGATAATATATGCCACGTCCAAAACCCCATCCGCCACCGCCCGTCGACCAGCCGCCTCGCTCACCAACACCGTCACCCCCTGCTCTCGCAACAGCTCCGGCTCTATCCGCCCCGCCTCATCCCACACCCCAAGCCGCATCCCCGCCAGCGTCGCCCGCTCCCCCAGCGCATCATCCGCCCCACTGCCAATCATACTCACCACCGTCACATAACCCACGATAATCATCGGCAGCAACAGCGCCGCCACCCAAAAACTCACCCGCTTCAACGTCCGAATAATCTCAAACCGCACCACCTCACTGGTGTCCGCCCGCAGCATTTTCACACCTCCTCCTCGCCATAAATGTCAATAAACACTTGGTCCAGACTTTTCTCGCCAAACTTCTTCTTGATCTCTTGAATCGTCCCATACGCCCTCGCCTTCCCGTCCTTCAGCAAAATCGCCCGATCACACAGCCGCTCCACCTCTTCCATATAATGCGTTATCAACACAATCGTCGCCCCCGCCTGCCGCCGCTCCTCGATGATATCCATCAAAAGTCGCCGATTCACCGGATCAAACCCCTTCGTCGGCTCATCCAAAATCAATAGCCCCGGCGCATCAATAATCGTAATCCCCAGCTGCACCTTCTGTTGTTGCCCGCTACTCAGCTTCTCCAGTCGTTCATTCATTTTGTCCGCCAGCCCCACCCTCTCCAGATACCTCTTCGACCATTTCGCCGCGCCCCTCACCCCTTTCAGCCGCCCAAAATACGTCATCACGTCGAGCACTCGTTCTTTCACATACAGCCCCCGCTCCTCCGGCAGATACCCCACTCGCGTCACCTCCGAATCAAACCTCCGCCCATTAATCAAAGCCGTCCCCGACGTCGGCTTATAAAAGTTTAGTAGCGTCCGTAGCGTCGTCGTCTTCCCGCTCCCATTCCCTCCCAGCAGCCCAAAAATCTCCCCCTTATTCACCTCAAAACTCAGCCCATCCAACACCACCTTATCACCAAACCCGACCACCAGGTCGTTTACCTCTATCACCTTCATATCCCATATTATATCATGGCATAGCTCTATTCGGATGAAGCTCAAGGAAGAGTTATGCCGGCTTGTCCAACTGCAACGGCTCTACCCTCACCTCACCCCCCGCAATCCTCACCACGTCCTTGTCAATCTTCCCCACTTCCTTATGCGCCGCATTAAAATGATTCACCGTCGTCCCCAAACTATTCCCCAGCTTCACCATATACCCCTCAAAATTCTCAATATGCGCCCCCAGCTGCCCCACCCGCTTCTGAATATCCTTCGCCTGCTCCTCAATCTGCAAGCTCCTTAACCCCTGCAAAATCGTCTGCAGATACGCCAGCAGCGTCGTCGGGCTGACAATTATCACCCGCTTATCCCGAAACGCATAATCTATCAAATCCCGCGCGCTCCCCGCCGTCCCCACATTCGCTATCAACATATCATAATACAAACTCTCACTCGGAATAAACATAAACGCAAAGTCCATCGTCCCCTCATTCGGCCGAATATACTTCGCCGTCTCATCAATCCGCCCCTTGAGATCATCCTTCACCGCTTTCAGCAGCTTCTTCTTCTCCTCCCCACTCGCCTCCAGCATCCTGTTATAGTTCTCCAAACTAAACTTACTATCCACCGGCAACATCTTCCCCTTATCCAGCAAAATCACCGCATCCACAATATCCCCACCCTTAAACTTATGCTGCATCTCATATTGCCCCACCGGCAGCACATTTTCCAGCACGCTCTCCAGAAACACCTCCCCAAACACCCCTCGCTGCTTCGGATTTTGCAACACCGCCTGCAAGGTCTTCAGCTCATCCGCCACCCCCACCACTCGTTTATTCGTCTCATCCAGCTTCGTCAATCTCTGCGAAACCTCCTGCACGATCCGCGCACTCTCGCCCAGCTGCTTCTGCACACTCCCCCGCATCTGTTCATTATTCTTCTCAATCGCCCCCCGCACCAGCTCACTATTCTTCGTCATCTTGTCATTCACCGACTCATTCAGCCGCTCAATCCGCTCATTTAACGCCACCAGATCCTGCTTCAACATCCCCGCCACCGCATCTCCTTGCCCCTCACCTTCATCCCCATCCGTCTGTTTCAATTTCGCCATCTGTATCATCATCACGACCACCACCGTCGTCAGCACAATCACCAGCACACCCAACACAAAAACTATACCCATACCCTAATCATACCACGAAAAAGCACCCATTTTCCACCACATTTCCACCCTTCCCGCACCCCTGTTAACCCCCAAAATAACCGTTAGAACTATTGACTTTCCGCTTGTGGTGTGCTATAATGGTAGGTAGAGTAGGAGATGTTTCCTATTCGCACCTCAATAAGTTAGCTTGACCACAACCCCAATTACCTATTTTAAAGGAGGATTTTTCATGCAAAACCAACTGTCAAACAAGGCTCAGCAAATCGCCGAGGTCAGAAAGCTCCAATCGCTCCCCGCCGAAGTCTACTCTTTCGTCGTCCAAGTAACCGGCGAAAAGTTCACCGACCACCACGGCGGCGGCGACAACGAAGGCCAATACCCCGACCGCGCCCGCCTCATCGAAAACACCGGCAACAGCTGGGCTTTCCCCGGCTGCTTCGACACTCACAGCATGGACCACGCCAAAGCTTCTCGGTACGGCTTTAGCTTCAAAGACAGCCAGAGCATAATCTACGCTTCTGGTATCGGCTACTATTCCACGCATGGCGGGCACGTTTTGTTCATCAACGAAACCGGAAACCTTTTCCTGGCGCCCGTCCGCCCCTTCATCTGTGAGGAATTAGATAAAGCCGGCTATCGCGGCGGCCACGAAATCGGCCCCGCCAATTTCTCCATGGGCTGGATCGTCCTGTCCAACGCCGACAAAGCCGACCGCATGGCCTACATTGAAGAGCTGTCGAATATTGAAATGAAGTTTACCGAATACGATGAATTACCCTTCGTCGAAACCACCACTTCCTACCGCGCCCTTGAGGAGGAAAACGCCAAACTGCGCGCCGAAATTGAGCACCTCAAAGCGCAGAAACGATTCCACGCCGCCTGATTCGCACCAACCAAAAACCCTTCAAAAGCTAACACAATCACAGCCCCCGAGCGATCGGGGGCTTAACCTCTCCCTTCGCCACTGTCACACACTAAGAAAACCAAGGTTTTCTTCCTTTCCTTGCTGGACGCCGTGTCTACCCGTAGGGGGTGGGGAAGATCTGTGAGTGATAACGAACGCCGAAGGCATGAATTATGCTAAAATCACACTTTTAGCTAATTCATGCGAGCTTTAGCGAGCTAGATAAAAGCCGTGTCAAGGTACAATTCCTCTGCAACGTCCCGGAGCTTGGCAAAGCGAGGGGGAAGAAGGTTTTTCTCTGTGGCGACAGAGAAAAACCATTCTGTTTGCAGAGGAATTCCGTACCTGATGAGGCTTTTGCTAAGTCCCCGGCAGCTGGTTTGCCGCTAAAACGTCTTCTCACTCTTCCGCAGCCGCTCAATCCTCTTATCCAGCGGCGGATGCGTCGAAAACAGCCCCGCCATCTTCTTCTCCTTCATCGGATTCGAAATAAACAAACTCGCCGTCGCCGTCGATTGCCGCTTCATCGGCCGCGCCTTCTCCTTCAACACCTCCAGCGCCTTAATCATCCCCTCCGGATCCCGCGTCATCAGCGCCGCACTCGCATCCGCCAAATATTCCCTGTTCCGACTTACCGCCATCTGCGTCAAAGTCGCCACCAGCGGCGCCAATATCGCCGTCAAAATCATCAAAACCAACCCAAACGGCGACCGATTATCCCTATCCCCCGCAAAAAACGCAATCCGCACGCCAAAATCCGCCAACAGCCCAATCACCATCACCAGCCCAAACACAATCGTCGACAGCCGAATATCATAATTCTGCACATGGCTCATCTCGTGCGCCATCACCGCCGTCACCTCTCGATCATTCATCGCATCCAGCAGCCCCGTCGTCGCCGCCACCTTCGCATGCTTCGGATTCCGCCCCGTCGCAAACGCATTCAACGCCGGATCCTCGATAATATAAACCTCCGGCATCGGCAACCCCGTCGCTATCGCCAAATTCTCCACAATCCGATACAGCCGCGGATTACTCTTCCGATCTACCTGTTTCGCCCCTGTCGTCGCTATCGCCAAACTACCACTCGCAAAATACTGAAACCCAGCATAAATCACGGCAAACGTCATCACCCACACCAGAATCCAGTAATCCTGTAAAGACCACGCGAACGCCCCGCCAATCGCCGCCACCAGCAGCACGAAGCCCGCCATCATCAGCACCGTCTTCCGCTTATTGCTCGCTATAGCGCTATACATCGCCCTAAATCTCCGAACCTAAACCCTTAAAAACTTACTTCCGGCGCCTCTTCTATCGCCGCTCGATCCTTCACCTCGAAATACTCTCGCGCCTTAAAACCCAACCTCTTCGCAAACACGTTGCTCGGGAACATCTTCACCTTCACGTTCAAGCTCTTCACGCCATTATTATAGAACCGCCTTGCCGCCTGAATCTTCTCCTCCGTATCTTGCAGCTGATCCTGCAATTTCACAAAATTCGTATTCGCCTTCAACTCCGGGTACGCCTCCGCAATCGCGAAAATCCGCCCCAGCGCCGCCGACATATGATCTTCAGCCCTCGCCGCGCCCTTCACATCATTCGCGCCCGCCGCCATCACCTCTGATCGAGCTTTCGTCACACTCTCAAACGCTTCCTTCTCATGCTTCGCGTAGCCCTTCACCGTGTTCACCACGTTCGGTATCAAATCCGCCCGATATTTCAGCTGTACCGTGATGTCGCTCCACGCTTCATCCACCCGCTCATTCAACCGCACCAGTCCATTGTAGATTACCCAAACCGCCAACAGCAACACTGCTACGACACCTACCAAAATCCATACCCAAAGCATATACTTTTCTCCTTTCCTCCAGTATACCACGCACCCCACCCCTCATGCTACACTGATTTTATGACCAAGGACACCCTCTATCCCAAAAACATCTTCACCCTTATCATCCGTGGCGAGGCCCCGGCCTACCGTATCTATGAAGACGCCCACACTCTGGCCATCCTCGACACTAAGCCCAGCTCGCCCGGCCACGTCCTCGTCCTTTCCAAATCAGAAGTTGACAAGTTTTACGAGCTCCCGCCCGATGAATTCACCGCCGTCATGCACACCGTCAAAAAGCTCGCCGTCGCCATGGAACGTGCCCTCGAGGCCCGTATCATCATGCGCGCCAGCGGCAACACCCTACCTCACGTCCACATCCACCTCACCCCGCGCGATAAAAACTGGTACTACGAGCGCGTCGTCGAAATGTCAGAAGCAGAAATGGAGGCCGTAGCCTTAAAGATTAAAATGAATTTATGACCAAAATTGCACCAAAAAAGTCCGGATTCACTCCGGCTTTTTTGGTTTAGTTAAGGAAGGAAGAAACCTCTGTGTCTTATTGACTAAACCGACGCCGCCTCTTTCTTCTGTCGATCCATCTTCACCATCCGCACAATCCATATTGCCAGTAGCGCCAGCGCCGCTATCAAACCAACAATCACAATCACCATCAGCCAAGTCGGCGCCACAATCACCCAGCCAGCGTGCTCAATCGTTCGCCCAGTAATCATCGTGCTTTGTGTCACCCGGTAAATCCCAATCCTCGGTTGCGCCATCGTCAGCTCTACCACTGCCGAATCAGTCTCCGGAAAAACAAACTGCGAGTTTTCACCATCATCCGATCGATACACCTCACGCCCAAACACTGTTCGCGCAATCAGCGTGTTCGCTGCCGTAAAGTGCGTGTTTCCCTCGTTGCGTAGCGCCAAACTCGTCACCAAATCCCCGCTTCGCACCCATTTCGGAATATCAAACGCCGCCACATTACCCCGATCCACGGTCTCACCGCCCACCTCAGCGTAAATCCTATATTGTAGCTGTCGCGCTACCGCCACACCCATCGAGTCACTATCCATATCACCGCCACCAACCGTCACGTTAATCCCAGCATACTGCGCCCCACCTGGCGCGTCTACCGGCACGTCAATTGTATAGCGCACCGCCACACTCTCACCCGGCATCACCTGACGAAACTCCGTCGTCGCCAATCGAATCCAGCGCTGAATCTCCGTAAATCGCCCCTCCGACGTAAACCGATCACCATTTATCGCGCCCGGCGTGAAAAACTCCGGCGACACTGTCATATCAAACGGCAAACTACCGCTGTTCGTCACCTTAAACTCACCCGATCGCAACTCACCCGGCTCCAGCGCCAAACTAACCAAAGCGCTCTCCAGCCTAATACTAACCGTCGCATCTTCTTCTGCCATTACTGGTGTTGCCGGTATCAACACCGCCCCCGCCACTACCAAAGTTGCAAGCAATGCCCCAAAAAATCTCTTCATTTAACCTCCGTTTGTCCCATTATAGCACGGTGGTGCTATAATTAACAATATGAAATACATCTGCACCGCCATCGCCTATCTCAACGGCCCGCCCCACATCGGTCACGCCCTCGACTATCTCCTCGCCGACCTCTGGGCCCGCCAACAGCTCGCCCTCGGCGAAAAAGTCCTCTTCCAGACCGGCACCGACGAGCACGGCCAAAAAGTCGCCCAGAAAGCCAAAGACCTCGACCTCACCCCCGAGAAATTGACCGACCAAAACTCCGTCCTCTTCAAAGATCTCCTCACCAAAATGAACGTTTCCGACCACCGCTTCGTCCGCACCACCAGCCCCGACCACAAACGCCGCGTCGCCGAAATCTGGCAAAAACTCGACCAAGCCGGCCACATCTACAAAAACACCTACTCCGGCTGGTATTGCGAAGGCTGCGAAGCCTTCTACACCGACTCCGAAGTCAAAGAGTCAGACGGCAAATGCCCCATCCACCACCGCCCTTTCACTAAAGTCGAGGAGGAAAACTACTTTCTCCGCCTTCAAACCTTCCTCCCCGACATCAAAAAAGCCCTACTAAAAGGCTCCGAAATGTCCGTCGCCGACGCCCTCGCCGGTGACAACGGCGACTACATCAAAATCCTCCCCGATTTCCGCGCTAAAGAGATCCTCAATCTCCTCGAAAAAGCCCCCGACGTCTCCATTTCCCGCCCTAAAAGTCAAGTCTCCTGGGGTATCCCCGTTCCCGGCGACCCCGACCAAACCATGTACGTCTGGATCGACGCTTTATCAAATTATATCACCGGCCCCGACCTCGAATACCCCGACCACGAAAACCCCAAAGCCTGGCCTGCCGACGTCCAAGTCATCGGCAAGGACATCCTCCGTTTCCACGCCGTCATCTGGCCCGCCATGCTCCTCGGCCTCGGTCTTAAACTCCCGAAAGTCCTCCTCGCCCACGGCCACGTCTCCATCGACGGCGAAAAGATGAGTAAATCCCTCGGCAACGTCGTCTCACCCGACCAAATCATCGACAAATACGGCGCCGACGCCTTCCGCTACTACTTCGCCCGCCACATTCCAACCACCGACGACGGCGACTTCACCTGGGACAAGTTCAACACCGCCTACAACACCGAACTCGCCAACGACCTCGGCAACCTCGTCTCCCGCGTCTCCAACATGTGCACCAAATACTTCGACGGCCTTATCAGGCCCGAACAAGACAAAATCACCGACTCTTCCCAAGCCACCATGAACGACCTCGAGTTCTCCACAGCCCTCGACCAGATCTGGGAACGCATCCGCATCCAAAACCGCCGCATCGACGCCGAAAAGCCTTGGGTCCTCGCCAAAGACGACGCAAGCCTACCACAGCTCAACACCCTCCTCACCGAAATCGTTTCAAATATCATCCAAATCGCCTCCGAAATCGACCCGTTTCTACCCGAAACCTCCGCCAAAATCCGCGCCCACTTCACGCCCGACGGCATCAAAGACAAAGCCCCCATCCTCTTCCCCAAACACGATTAAAGCTTCACGACTAAAGCTTATCGCCAGCCGTGCCGACCGCCGCTATTATGCCCGCCAGCGTTGTGCTGTCCACCACCTTGGTGTCCACCACCCGCGTTCATCCCGCCTCTATTAGTAGTCGAACCCTGCCCTTGCGGCAGAGTTAGGCGCTCATCCCGATACCCCCGCTGCGACTGACCCTGATTTCGCGGCTGGTTCTGGTTCTGGCTCTGCGATTGCGACTGACCCTGACCTCGAGGCATCGTCAAAGTCTGCCCATCCACATCCCCCCTCCAGTGTAAACAGTCCTCGTGAGCGTACGGACAATCCTCATAAGCATATGGGCAGCCCTCTCCATGGTGATAGGCTGGACGCTCCCACTGAACGTTTTGCTGATTATCCATGTATCGCTGGCCACGGCGCGCCTCCGAAAACCCATCTGTAATTATCAAGTTCACTGCAACTGCCGTCACCATTAGCAGACCCGCAAGCACAACATATTTTTTCATGGAACCACTCCTCCTTTTAACATTATAATTATCTAACAACTATACCACACTATTCCTGCTCAAGCCCCAAAACATAAACTGTGGAAAACTTTCTAGCACTTTGTGGCACAACATTAGCCTTATGTTAATCATCATAGTTTATAATATACCCATAAGCATGATGAGGTTAAAATGCATGTCAAGATTAAGGAGCACTACATGACAGAAAGTATTAACAAGCTAAATCGCCACAGATTTAAAATCCCCTTATTTCTCCTCATCGGCGCACTGCTGACATCTATTTTTCTCATTCTCGCTACCTTTATGACCCGACAAAGCCGCCCAGTTTACGCCGCGCCTGTGCCTTTCCAAGCCGGACCAAGCAGGATTTTCGTTTCCCAGGGCAGCCCAACCCGACTTTACGAAGCGGTCCAAGTACCCGGCACCAACACAGCCAACTTCGCCACCCTCGGCCCAGTCCAAACCATCACATATAACGCCATGGGCTTCAACCCCACTGACATGTTCCTCTATGCTATCAATACCAGCACCAACCGCCTTATCCAAATCGACGCGACCGGCGCCACCATCGGCCTCGGCCCAAGCGGGTCAATCGCTGGCCTACCAGTATTACCAGGCTCCCAAACCTACAACGCAGGAACCATCGGCACCTGTAACCCACCAAACACTCTTTGGATCTCGCCTTCACAAAACACAACCAGAATATACTCCATCGACGTAACCGCCGCCGTCCCAACCGCAGTCCCGCTCAACCTCACCGCAGGATATGGTGGGACCAACACACTCCCCAACGTCGCCGATATGGTCTGTATGATTGACCCTGATTCCGGTGATAGCTATATTTGGGCAGTTTATGGCGGCGGCGGAAGTACTGCTGCCTTCCCCAATGGGATCTACCGCATAGACATCACTTCCGGCAGCGATAGATATGGCATGTTAGACTGGTTTAGCCTAGGCGGCCTCTCCAGCATCCAATGGAACAGCGCCAGTTTTGGCGCCCAGTGGCTTTATGGCAACGGCAACCTCGGCATCTCCAACAACCAAACCGGAAACATTCACCAAATCATTATTACCGATCCTGCTTCCGCGTCGCCAACATTCACCGAAGGCGCCATGCTGCACGGCCCATCAAGCAGTACCAACGACGGCGCATCATACGCCGGTGAACCAATAGATCTAAGCCTAGAAAAAACTGCCGACACCGGAAACTATGCCGGATCCGATCCAACCCAATACATCGCCGGCGCCAACATCTCCTATACCCTAACCGTCCGCAATAACAACCCCGATGGTGTGGCCAGTAGCGGTTTTTATATAACCGACACCATCAACGCTGGCACGACCATTATCTCTATGGACCCTAACTGTTACGTTTCAACCGACGATCCTAGCGGACGAACCATTATCTGTACCTCTGGCGCCTTGGCGGCTCTCGACTCCCAGTCATTCAACATCACCGTATCAACTCCAAACACCTTCAATATGTGCGTCACCAACACCGCCACTGTCACCGGCAACGAATCCGACCCCAACCCCGACAATGACACCGCCAGCGTCGAAAATTGCACCGCCCCCAGCGGCTACATCATAAGCAAAACAGCCACCGCAATTGACCCAAATCACGTTCGCCCAGGCGATACCGTCACTTATACCATCACCGTCCAAAACACCGGCGAAGAAGACTATACTACCGCGACCACACCAGCCACCTTCTCAGACGACATGTCCGACGTCCTTGATGATGCTTCGTACAATTCCAACTGCCTCACCACCACCGCCAACGGCTCCGAAACCTGCATCCTAAGCGGAAACACCTTAAATTGGAGCGGCGACCTCCTAGCCGGACAAACCAAAACTATCACCTACTCCGTAACAGTCGACACACCAGATGGCACCGGCAATCGAGAGCTAAATAACACTGTAGCTGCGACCGACCCCGACAGCAGCTGCTCCGGTGAATGTTCCACGCAAACTCTCATTGGCGACCCAGCCTACACAATCAACAAAACCGTTATGAGCTGGGACCGGACTTCAATAACTGAAATAACCCCTAACGGCACCACACCAAACGACTGGGTGATTTACACTATTGCCATCGAAAACACCGGCTCCTCTCCATACACCGCAGACTATCCGGTAATAATTGCCGATGACCTTTCGGATGTACTTGACGACGCTGTCATCGGCGCAGACATCTACGCCTCTTATGATGCACCTTCTTATAGAGATGACCTCGGCGGTACCGCCGCCAACACTCCCCTAGTCCAAGGCACAACCCTACGCTGGAGCGGACCACTGGATATTGATCAAACCGTTTATATAACATACTTAGTGCGAGTTCTACCTCCATCCGGAAACCCCACCGGCAACCACATCATGCGAAACGTCGTCTCCCCATCCGGACCAAACGGAGCCGCAGAAGGAATATGCATCGATACCTATGGCATAGACACCTGCTCAACTACTACCCCAGTCAACCAGCCCGACCTCAAGATCTCCGTCTCAGATTACACAGAGACCGCTAGCACCATCTCCTGGACCATCACCGCCAAAAACTCAAGCAGCACCCTACAAGAAGGAGTCACCGCAAACCTAATCGTTGACGCAAAAGACGACACCGCCTGGGTCATCAGCCCAACCGCTGGCACTGTCGGAACTCCGTCATACGACACCGCGCTTTATCCCTACCTCCAGCCCGAAAACTCTCTAGTCCCCTGGAACCTTGGCGACATGACCCCAGGCCAAACCGAGACCCTAACCATCACCATAGCCAAAAGCAATGTCACATGGGATGGCGACCTCTGCATAACGGCCTTCATTTTCAACACTGCTAACCCATATACTGGCGACCCACAAGATAGAGCCAACAACCAAATGAACAACAATGATGTCGACGCCGACCTGGACCAATGGGACTTTAACGGCTGGGAGGTTAACCTAAAAGTGTCCCTTTCAGATTACACCGAAACTACAGACACCGTCTCTTGGACAATCACCGCCAAAAACGCCAGCCCAACAACCCAAGAAGACGTAATGACAAACATCATCGTCGATGCGCTCACCGACACTCCTTGGACGACCGGTGTCAGCACCGGGACGCTCGGAGCCATCTACCCAGGGTCAGAGGAAGACAACCACATTATCCCCTGGAGCCTCGGTAACATGACTCCAGGCCAGACCGAAACCCTAACCATCACCATAGCCAAAAGCAATGTGTCATGGGACGGCGACATCTGCGTGACTGCCTTTATCTTTAATGCCCACAACCCCTATACCAACGATCCTCTAGACAGAATTAACGGCCAGATGAACAACAACGACGTCGATGCCGACACCGATCAGTGGGACTTCAACGGCTGGGCTCTCCAAGCCGCCGTACCAAACACCGGCTTCTTGGGCCAGATGTTAGATTTTGCCACGCGTAGCCGATACGCCTTACTGTTTGTACTCACTGGCGTAGGATCAGCCGCATGGCTCATCACACGAAAAAAATCGGCTAGATTATAATGCTTATGCTTGGCGGAAGGAGAGGGATTCGAACCCTCGGTGAGTTGCCCCACACCTGTTTTCAAGACAGGCTCCATAAACCACTCGGTCATCCTTCCATATATATTATAACATAATTAACTTTTCCCTCCTTGGCCTCCCCACTGCTGTTGGTGTAGAGTAGAGTTATGCCCTCCTGGCTTCCTTGTCTGTCTTGCTCATGGTTACTTAGTGGGGATGGTCTAGTCCTTTTTGGCTTACTTAGGGTTAGTT